>Ga0207770_100037_pt1 | contig 136576 bp, 143 predicted proteins | sample A23E2SouthBayCA_FD_187729 | JGI IMG/M metagenome (GOLD analysis project Ga0207770, IMG submission 187729) | Aerobic enrichment media microbial communities from Eden Landing Ponds, California, USA - A23 E2 (SPAdes) | ecosystem: Environmental > Aquatic > Marine > Unclassified | place: Emeryville...
GGACCAGAGGTCCCTCTGGCAGCCGGCGCTACGCGCCGGCGACCTCGCACGCGCTGACTCGCGGCCGCCGAAGGCGTCCGCTCGCAGGCGCGCGCCACCGCACAAGATCTCATCGCTCGACGAGTCGCGCGCCCGCGGCGTCGATCCGACAGACTTCGGGGTCGTAGCCCGCGTCGGAGAGCCCGGTCCCGAGCGCGAAGACGGTGCGGCCGAGCATCGCCATGGCTGCGCCGTGATCGTCCCCGTCGCTCCCGGAGTCGTCTCCGGACTTCTCGACCGCCGCGATCGCCTCCGCGACCTCGGGAACGAGGAGGTCCGCATCGCGGGCGAACCCGCGGGCCGCGTCCATCAGCGTCGGGAGTCGGGGGTCCTCGCGAAGCCGGGAGAGCGCGTCCTCACCGGCTGCGGAGAGGGCAGCGGTGTCGCCGCCCAGCACCTCCTCGGTCGACAGCTCGCCGAACGTGACGTACTCGACCCGCGCTGTGGCGGGAATCCCGTCGAGGTCGCCGACTCCCGGCGCACCGGGCTCCAGTCGGATCGGGACCCCGCCGCGCGCCTGCGCGACCACGTCGCCGAGCCCGGTCCCCCGTCCCACCTCCGACTCGTGGGCGATCCGGACCAGTTCGTTCTCGGATCGCCCCCGGTCGAACGCCGCGTTCGCGGCGAGCGCGGCGCCGAGCGCCGCGGCGCCCGAGACCCCGAAGCCGGCGCCGATCGGGAGGTCAGTCTCGACGGCGACCTCGATCGTCCGCCCGTCGCCCGCTCCGCGAACGCCCAACTCCGCGAGTACGTCTTCGACCGCGCCGATCGTCCCCGGCTCGCCGTCGATAGTGCGCGGTCCGACCGGCTCGGTGGGCTGGCCCGGCGCGACGCTCGCACCCGCTTCGTCCGCCGCCGACACGCGAACCGTCACCCCGTCGGTGAGCGTCACCCCGGCGCCGCGCGAGCCGGCGGCCGCGGGGCGCTCGGCCGGGTGCGCGCTGAAGAACGCGGTGACGTGACCGGGAACGAACGCGGTCGCCCGCTGCCTGCTCATGGCGAGTCGGAGGGGTGGCCGTCGATTAACGGTTGTTATCCGCGTCGGCGAGCCGCCGCTCCCGATAGTCGTCGGTCGCGACGTAGTACGTCCGGTGGTCGTCGGGGCCGTGCTGCATCGGCACCGCGTCGACGACGACGACCTCTTCGACGCCGTGGCGCTCGGTCCAGGAGAGGATCTCCTCGCCGAACGGCCCGCTCAGCGTCGGGGGCACGAACAGCTCGTTTTTCAGCAGCGTCAGCTCCAGATCCGGCCGGGAGAACAGCCGCGTGTGGTGTGTCGGCTGCCCGTTCTCGAAGGGGGTGATGCTCGGCATCCCCTCGGCCGACACGTGGCCCGTCTCGTCGAGTTCGAGCTGGTCGATCAGGAAATCCACGGCCGTCAGCCCGGCCAGCCCGTAGCTCGCGAACCCACAGAGTAGCGTCTCCTTGGGCTCTTCTGTTCCTTCCACGGCGAACTGGCTCGTCGGGCGGGCGCTGTCGTTCATGCGTACAGCGTCGCCGGCAGCGGCCTTAGTTCCCCGGTCGATCCCACTCAGCGTACTCCTCGATCCGGGCGACCGCCTCGCGCTCACGGGCGCCGCCGGCGCGCTCGACCACGCTCGCGAGGAAGTCGAGGCGCTCCCGGAGCTCCTCGTCGTCGAACCCCGCGACGCCCAGCCGCGAGGCCGCGACCGTCGCTTCGACCACCGCGGCGAACCCGCGGTTGATCGTCGTCGGCCCCTCACGGACGATCTCGCTCTCCTCGGGCGTGAGCGCCCATTCGCGGATCGTCGTCCCCGATTCCGTCCACCTGTCGAGCCGTGTCGCGTCCACTTCGACCCACGCGTCCGCGCTCGGCACGACGGGCTCGGGCTCCTCGCGGATCGACAGCACGGCGTCGACGACCGTCCGCGGGTCGGCGACGAACTGCACGACGCCGCCGCCGCGGCGCTCGAAGTTCCGGCGCGTCCGGGTGTTGCCGTACGTCCGTGCGGTGACGGGATCACCCGCGTGGAGGCCGAGTGCCGCGAGGTTCCACAGCCCGTTCGGCCCCTCCGTCGCGATCACGGACTCGGTGACGCCCCGGAGCGGAACCGGCCAGCCGTCGGGCGCGTCGTTCTCGGGCGCCCACTCTCCGCTCTCTCCCGTCATACTCTGAGCCCCCGTTCGAGCGCGACGAACAGCGCCGCGGCGACGCGGTCGGCGGTCGTCCCGGGGTTGATCCCCTCGTCGACGAACGCCCGGGCGAGCTCCTCGGCCGGATCGAGCGAGCCCGTCCGTTCGACCGCGGCGAGCGTCGTCTCGGCCCGTTCCCGGGCCTCCCGTGCGGTCTCCTCGCCGTGGGTCGTCCAGACCAGCGTGTCCGGCTCCGCCGCCAACTGCCGAAGAAAGCAGCGCGCCGCGCGGTCCAGTACGGGCCCGTCGTCGTTGAGGATCGACTCGGCGGCGTCGAACGTCCGCGGAAACCCCTCGACCCACTCCGCGGCGTTCGTGTCGGGGACGCCGTCGTCGGGGTCCGCGGAGAGATTCATCACGTCCCACAGCGTCATCTCCCGCTCGCGGAGCGCGGGCTCGGCGTCGCTCCCGCGCCGGGCGTCGAGGTCGTCCGCACCCTCGGGCGGGTCGCCGACCGCCACGTCGACGTGCTCGAACGCGCGGTAGAAGTCCACAGCGTCCTCGACGGTCGTCGCCCGGCAGCGCTCCCGGACCGCCTCGCGAGTCAGTTCGCCGGCCGCCGCGGCGCTCACCAGCGGCGTCAGTAGCAGCAAGCAGCCGAACTGCGTGTTGCCCCCGGACTGTCGGCTCATTCCCGCGACGGCGTGATCGAACGCCTCGCCGATCGGTGCGCCCTCGGCGGCCAATCGCAGCCCGGCCGCGCTCCCGACGCTTCCGGCGAGAAACTGCTCGAAGCGTAGGTCGTCGAGGTCGCGCCGGCGGTCGACGTTCCCCGGCTTCGGGGTGCCCGCGACCTCAAGCAGTAGCGCGAGCTCGGCGTTCTCCGCCGGCGTTCGGGGGCTGTCGCGGCTCATCCCGGCACCTCCGCGGACGCGTCCCGCTCGGCGACCCATTCAGCGACGGCGTCGGCCACCCGGTCGAGCACCGCGGGGTCGTCGCTCGGCCGACCGACGCTCACCGCGTCGGCGCCGTAGTGCAGGTACTCCCGGACGCTCTCCCGCCCGCGGACACCGTTGTTCGCGATCAGGAACAGGTCGGTCGCGTCGGCGACCTCGGCGACGACGGCCTCGCTGTCCATCGCGTCGACGTGGATCGCGTCGGCGCCTGCAGCCTCGATCCGCCGAGCCACGTCCACGAGGTCGACGCCGTCGAGTTCGGTCCGGAGTTTCACGCTCACGTCGGCGCCCGACTCGGCGGCTGCCTTGACCAGTGCTTCGAGTCGGTCGGGCTCCCGGAGCAGCGTCTCGCCCGCGCCGGCCGCACAGAGCTCGTCCTGCCGGCAGTGGGCGTTGATCTCGACGAATGCGTCGTGTTTGTCGGCTACCGCGGCGACTTCTCGGACCGGACCGGCCGTCGTCGACCGAACGTTGATCCCGGGCCGGACGTCGACGCCGGAAAGCGCCGCCAGTTCGTCGTCGACGAACGCGATCGGATCGTCGGGAAGGAACTCCGAGCGATCACGGTCGGCGACCATCTCGCGGGCCGCCGCGCGAGTCGACTCGTCGAGACAGACTCCCCCGAGGACAGCCGCCCCGGCCCACGCGGCGCCGTCTCGGGCCCACTCGGCGTCGGCCTCGCCCGAGAGCGACGCGAGGGCGAGCCGGGGTTCGAACACTACGGCTCACCCCCGACGCCGGGCAGGTCGCTCGTGTCGATCCACTCGCCGTTCAGTTCCGTGGGGTCGTCCACGATCAGGCCGAGATCTGCCGGGGACGCGCCGACGGCCGCCAGCGCGAGCGCGCAGGCTCGGGCGACGCGTTCGGCGTCTGCGGGCTCGTCGATCTTGGTGTCGGTGCGGACCACCGGCCGATCGAGGTCGGTGCCGTCCTCGGCGTCGAGCACGAACGCGTCCGCGAAGCCGTACGTCTCGGCGACGCCGGCAGTCGAGGGTTCGCGGTCGGTGCCGGCCATCAGATCCGCGACCGGGCCGGAGAACGCCTCGTCCTCGCAGAACGGCGAGACAGCGACGACCGGCGTCGCCGCGAGCGCGGCGTCGACGCCCGGGAGCGCCCGGATCGGGCCGACGGAGGTGACGGGGTTGGAGGGGCCGATCACGACGGGCTCCGTGAGGGCGTTCTCGACTTCGGGCGTCGGTTCGGCCGTCTCCGCACCGCGGAACTCGACATCCTTGACGGCGGGCTCCCCGCGGTTCGCGACCCAGTACTCCTGAAAGTGCATCTCCCCCTTGGGCGTGTGGACGATGCTGGCGACGGGGTCGTCGCTCATCGGCAGCAGGTCGATATCGAGGTCGAACGCGTCGGCGAGGGTGCGCGTCGCTTCGGTCAGGCTGTGCCCCTCGTCGAGCAGCGAGGTCCGGGTGATGTGGACGGCGCGGTCGCGGTCGCCGATCGTCATGAACTCCGCGATCCCGGAGAAGCGCCGCCAGGGCGCGATCTCGCGGCCGTCGGTCTGGGCGTCGTCGGGGAGGTAGCGTGGGCCGCCGTCGAGGTCGGCGGCGTCGGCCAGCCGGAACAGTTCCTCGTTCGTCTCGTGGGTGTCGTCGGCGATCCCCCACCACGTCTCGCGGTCGAGGACGCCGCCGCCGTCGAACAGCACCGTGTCGAGGTCCGGGCAGACCAGCAGCCCGCCGAGTTCGACGTCGTCGCCGGTGTTGCCGACGACGGTGACGGCGTCGCGGGCGAAGACGGGCTCGTCGCCCGAGAGCAGCTTGGGGGTGCCGGTCCCCCCGGCGAGGAACGTGACCATGGGCGGCGTTTCGGGGGCGTGGGGTTGAAGCTTCCTCTCCCGACGGCGCACCGGGGCGACTTTGAGGCTCGCCCACGGGGCTCCGGTATGAACGCGATCAAGGACTCCGTCCACGACTGGATTACCCTCTCCCCGGTCGCGACGGATCTGCTCGACACGCCAGCGTTCCAGCGGCTCCGGCACATCAAGCAGCTCTCGACGATCCGACTCGTCTACCCCTCGGCCTCCCACACGCGCTTCGAGCACTCGCTGGGCGTGTACCACCTCGCCGAACAGGCGCTGTCGCACCTGCGCGTCGACGGCGAGCGCGCGGACCACGTCCGCGCCGCGGCGCTGCTGCACGACGTCGGGCACGGCCCCTACGGCCACCAGACCGAGGAAGTGATCATGCGCCGCGCGGGCCGCCACCACGACGAGATCGGCGACGTGATCGAAGACACCGGGATCGCCGCGGTCCTGCGAGAGCACGACCTCTCGCCGGGCCGCGTCGCCGCGCTGGTCCGCGGTGAGGGCGAGCTCGGCCAGCTCGTCTCGGGGGAGCTAGACGTGGACCGCATGGACTATCTCGTCCGGGACGCCCACCACACCGGCGTCCCCTACGGCTCGATCGACCACGGGCGGCTCGTGCGCTCGCTGCGCTACCGCGACGGCGAACTGGTGCTCGCGGAGGGGAACGTCCGGACGGCGGAGTCGCTGCTGCTCGCCCGCGGGCTGATGAACGGGATCGTCTACCGCCACCACGTCTCCCGGATCGCGGGTTCGATGCTCGAACGCGCCGCGGAACGCCTGCTCGACGGCGAGAACGACGTGGGGATCGCGGAGTTCGCCCGGATGGCCGACCACGACCTGCTGGTCGCGCTGGGCGAGCACGTCCCCGACCTCGGCGGCCGGATCGAGCGCCGGGACCTGTACAAGCGGACGGTGTGGGCGGACCTCTCCGATACCCCAGCACATCTCCTCGAACTGGAGCACGAGGACGAGCGCGCCGCGGAACGCGACATCGCCGAGCGCGCGGGCGTCGACGAGTCCGAAGTGATCGTCGACGTGCCCCGCCGGCCGTCGATGAAGGAGTCGAACGCCCGGGTCGTGGTCGACGGCGTGGTCCAGCGACTGGAGGAGGCCTCGGGGCTGGTGACGGCGATCCGGCAGACACAGCGCGATAGCTGGCGGCTGGGCGTGTACGCCCCCGAACGCGACCGCGAGGCGGTCGCCGCTGCGGCTGTGGACGTGCTGGGGCTGCCCGAGCGGGTGCAGCGGTAGTGCGGTCGCTACCACTGTTGCTGATGGTGTAGAACGGGCGGCTCGGGAGAATCCATCGTCACACGGGGCTCGGTGGGGGTAACCCTCGTCACTGCCGCCCGGCAGAGCGTTCGACGCGGGCCGGTATCAGTCGTTCGCTATTTGTCCAACTCCAACCACGGCACCTCGACCAGCGGCGGGATGTGGGTCTCGATGTGGTGCTCCCAGACGCCCTCCTCGCCGAACGCCTCGCCGTGGTCGGCGGTCACCACCACGTCGCCGTCGAGCTCGCCGACGAACTCGGCGATGTCCTCCAGCACGATCCGGAGGTTCTCCTCGTACAGCCCGAGTGCGGCCTCCTGCGTGCCGTTTTTCATCACGTCCGCGGGATCGAGTTCGAGCCAGAGCCCGGCTTTCTGGGCGAGTTCGCTGCCGTCGAGTACGCTCTCGACGTTGGTCCGGAGCCGGTCGCTCATCGACGCGAGCGTGCCGCCGTCGGCCTCGGCGTCGCCGTTCTCGGCTTCCTCCTGTTTGCGGATCCCCTTCTGAATCTGTTTGAGCTTCTGTCCCTTCCCGCGGGAGAGGTAGGGAGCGTGGGGCTGCATGTAGTGTAGGACCGTACGCTCGGCGCGCTCGACGGCGTCGCGGTTGTTCCGGAACGCCTCGGTGATCCCCTCGGGCGGGACCGTGCCCAGATCGTCGTCCCAACCGGTCTTCCACACGTCGAACACCTCGGCGATGTGCTCCGAGGCAGTCCACTCGTAGTCACAGCTCGCCCCCCACTTCAGTTCGTTCAGGGGGATTCCGAGGTCGTTGATGAACGGGTTCCCGGAGAAGTACGCGATGTCGTGGTGACCCGTGAAGTTGCGGTACGCCCACTCCGGCGTCGACGATCCGGCGCTGCGTCGCTTCTCCAGTCGGCCGTCCAGATACTCGTCGTAGATTTCGCTAAACACGTCGTAGCGGCACGCGTCGAGCACCAGGCAGTAGTCCCACTCGGAGTCGAGGAAGTCCTGATCCCGCATCAATTACGGGGGGGTTCTCAGTCGTTCTACGTATTCCTGTTGTTTTCCTGGCCCGTCGAAGGCCACCTCGCCCCTTCAGCACGACTTTTGTGTGCCGGCCCGGAGTGAGGGGTATGGAGCTGTTGGCCGTCCCCGACCTCCCGGAGATACGGGCGGGCGACGATCTGGCCGCGATGATCGCCGAGCGGGTCGACCTTCGGCCCGACGACGTGGTCTGTGTCGCGTCGACCGTCGTCTCCAAGGCCGAGGGCCGGACCGCCGACTTAGAAGAGTTCCCCGCCGGCCCGCGGGCCACAGAACTCGCCCGGAACCTCGAAGAGATCTCCGGCGAGGAGAAGGACCCGCGGTTCGCCCAGGCCGTTCTCGAAAACAGCACCGACGTGGTGATGGAGGCGCCGTTCATCCTCACCGAGGCACCCTTTGGCCACGTCAGCGTCAACGCCGGGATCGATCGCTCGAACGTCCCGGACCACGACCTCCTCCTGCTGCCCGAGCGACCGAGTCAGTCCGCCGAGCGCATCCACGAGGGGCTCCCCGAGTCGCCGCCGGTGGTCGTGACCGACACCTCGGGGCGACCGTTCCGCCACGGCCAGCGCGGCGTCGCGATCGGCTGGGCGGGGATGCCCGCCTCCCGGGACTGGCGCGGCGAGACCGACCGCGACGGCCACGAGCTACAGGTGACCGTCCAGAGTGTCGTCGACGAGCTCGCCGGTGCGGCCAACCTCGTCTCCGGCGAGGGCGACGGCGGGAACCCCGTCGTGATCGTCCGGGACTGGGAATTCGGCGACCACGACGGCAGCGACAACATGTTCCGCGAGATGCGCGGCGATTTCGTCCGCCAATCGCTGCGGGACTGGGAGTACGAGCCATGACCGAGCCGATCCGCCGCGGGATCGAACTCACGCCCGAACACCCCGTCGCCCGCCTCGCGGATCTCGGCGTCTCGGCCGAGGCGGCGGGGTTCGACGCCGCGTTCGTCTCCTCGCACTACAACAACCGCGACCCGTTCCAGTGCCTCACGGCGATCGCCGAGCGCACGGACTCGATCCGGCTCGGCCCCGGCGTCGCCAATCCCCACGAGAGCCACCCCGTCGCGCTCGCGTCCCGCATGGCCACCCTCGACGAGTACTCGGCGGGTCGCGGCGTGTTCGGCATCGGGCCGGGTGATCCCTCGACGCTGCGCAACCTCGGCGTCGACGGCGACGACCGCGGGCTGCGCTCGGTGCTGGAGGCGTTCAAGGTCGCGAAGCGGCTCTGGGCGGGCGAGCGCGTCGACCACGACAGGACGTTCGTCGCCGAGGACGCCGGCCTCAACTACGAGCCGCCGGGCGAGCTCCCCGTCTACGTCGGCGGCGAGGGGACGCACATGTGCCGGATGGCCGCGAAACACGCCGAGGGACTGCTGTTCAACGGTTCACACCCCCGGGACCTCGCGTGGGCGGCCGACCGCGTCGCGGAGGGGCTGGGCGAGCGCCCCGACCACCGCGGCGCGTTCGACTTCCTCGCGTACGCCAGCGTGAGCGTCGCGGCCGACCGCGAGGCAGCCCGCGAGGCCGCACGCCCGCCCGTGGCGTTCATCGCCGCCGGCGCGCCCGAGCCGGTGCTCGCCCGGCACGAGATCGACGCCGACCGCGCCGCTGCTGTGGGTGAGAAGATCAGCGAGGGGGCGTTCTCCGAGGCGTTCGAGCGCGTGTCGCCCGTGATGATCGACGCCTTTGCGGCGGCGGGGACGGTCGACGACGTGGCCGACCGGCTCGCAGGTGTGCTCGACCACGCCGACGGCGTGGTCTGTGGCTCGCCGCTGGGGCCGGATCTCGACGCGGCGGTCGAACTGGCGAGTGAGGCGTTGGAACTGGCGGAGAAACAGGACTGACCGACGACTATCGGGTCGAACTCGCGCCCAGCAGATCGAGCAGGCCGCCGAACGCGAGGTAGCCCAGCGCGCCGCTGGCGGCGATTACGAAGACGGCACCGACGGCGGCCGAGACGGCCGACAGCGGGTCCTGTGTCACGACGCCCTCGAACAGCCGCCCCATCTCGGGCAGGTCGGTGACGAGCCGGCTCACGAACTCCTGCAGCGTAGCCATACGTCGACGTTGGATCGGGGGTCACTTCGCTCTTCCGTGTGCAGCCGGGGGAGTTTTCCCGGCCCGCGCCCCACCGACGGCCAGTGACGCTCGACCCCATCCACGTCGACACGATCGCCCGGATCGCGGCCTCCATCGCGGGCACCGTCGACGACTCCGACCACGACGACCACGCCGACCGGGCGTGGGGGCTGCTCGATCCGCTCCGCGAGGACGGCCGGGTCGTGGTCGAACCGCTGGCAGAGCCGGCGCTCCGTGCGGCCGCGATCGACGACGTGGCGCTCGCGGACCGCCCGTTCGAGACGACCCACGGGCTCGACGCGGGGACGCTCAACCCCACCGGGTTCAAGAACGGGCTGCTGCTCGACGTGGCGCAGGCCGCGATGGCGTCGGCGCCGACGGATCTCGATCTCCACCGTTCGCGCTCGATGGTCGCGACGGTCCACGCCAGTGACGCCACCCGGGAGTACGGCACGGAGTGGCAGCAGTACGACCGCGGCTACAGCCGCCAGCAGGTGCTGCAGGTCCCCGAGGTCGCGGAGTTCGCCGACGAGGTGACTCACGAGCTCGCGCTGTATCTCGCCGAGTCCTCGCACGCGCTCGCCCACGCCGACAACGTCGACGAACTGCTCCTGCTCGACGGGCCGCTCTACCCCAAGCGGCTGTTCAACTGGGAGTCTCGCGACCCCGCGCTGGCGGAAGCCACCAAGGAGGCGGCGCCGCAGGCGATCGTCGAGAACTACGTCCGGCTGGTCGAGCAGTTCGTCGAGCGCGGCGTCCCGATCGCGGGGTTCGTGAAGAACCCCACCTCCCGCTTTATCGTCCGGACGCTCTCGGATCGCGTGCCGACGCCGTGGACCGACGACGCCGCGCTGTTCACCCGCCTGCTGGAACAGCGCGACGACGCGCTCGACGAGACGGCCGACGACCCGTCCGCTGCTCGGGAGGAGTCCGATCTCACGTTCACCTCGTGGTTCCGCTCCCGCGGCTCGTCGGACGAGCCGATGTCCGTCGACGGCGACGCGATGGGGATCGAGCGCCGACTGGATCCCGAGGCGTACGAGGTGACGTTCTGCTACCTCTACGACCCGCGGACCGACGTGACGTACAAGATCGAGGCGCCCTACGCCGTCACGCGAGATCCGGAGACTCGGGAGGCGCTGACCACCCAGCTTCTGAGCGAGGTCGCGACCGAGCGCGGACCGCCGGAGGCGATCGGGAAAGCCGACGAGCTCGCGAAGATCGGCGCCGGCGAGAAGGCGGCGATCCGCCGGAAGTTCGAGGAGACGTTCGGCAGCGAGTCCCGGTCGACGTACGACGGGCTGCGCTGGGGCGAGGAGGAGTAGCCCCGGTTTGCGGTGGGGGTTTAGTTGTGGGATTCTGCGACGGTGACAGCAGTTCTATCGCCGGCAACTGGTACAGTGACGGCAACCGCAACAGCATCTCGTTCGTAGACCACTTGCGACCGCAGTGCGCCGGACACGAGGTCCGGCGCGGCACCGATTCCCCACCCCTCCCCCCGCCGGCGCCGAGATTGGCGCCGGCGAGGCGTCCACCGCCACCGCACCGCCGTCGCGGTGGCGCGCGACGTGAGCCCCTCCGTGGGCGAACGAGCGCGCGAGGTCCTCGCGAGCAACGCGAGCGAGGGCACGAGGGAGCTTTGCTCCCTCGGAGGACGAACGAGTGAACGAAGTGAACGAGTGAGTCGGCTGGGGAGGCGTGAGGGCTGTGCGGGGCGGTGCGGTCGCAAGTGGCCTAGCTCACTCCGCGGTCGTGTTTGCGGTCGAGATAGCGAACTCCGCGGTCCTGTTCGAAGTCCAAACATCGAACTCCGCGGTCGCGTTCGCGGCTACGCTGGCGTCTCCTTCTCCACGTCGATCGCCACGTCCTCGACCCCGATCCGGGCGAACTGCGTGCGGATGTGCTCCCGCGCCGCGTCGAGCGCCTGCTCGCGGGTGTCGAACCCCCGCGGCATCGGCGACTCGAACGCGACCCGGATCTCCTCGCCGTCGATCTCGATGGCCGAGCCGCCGCTCTCGACTTGGTAGAACGCGTCGCACACCCAGACGTAGGCGGCGTCCTCGTCGGGCGCGCCCTTGTACGTCGGGGGGTCCTCGCCGCGCTCGAACACCGTGCCGGTGAGGGCAGTCCCGCCGCCGCGGCCGTGGACGTGAATCATACCGAAACTACTCGGTCGGCGCCTTTAGGGGTGCTGCCCGCGGCGCCCGTCGTGACCCCCGGGACAGGGAAAGGCGTATGGCGGGAGCCGCCCACCGCCGACACATGAGCGATTCGGGCGATCTCGGCGACTTCACTGACTACGTCGACGACGCCGAGCAGTCGGGGGCGACCGACGGCGGCGACGCGGCCGCGGGGGACGACTCGGGCCGGGAGAGCGACGACGCGGCCGAGTTCGAACGCTACGGCGCCGAGCCGGCCGGCACCGACGAGGGGCTGGGCACCGTCTCCGTCTCGCAGGGCCTGCGCGTCTCACAGGACGGCGACGAGACGACGCTGCGGGCCTTTATCACCACCGGGAACCGCGACTCCGTCCGGCTGGGGAGCTACCTGCTCGTCCCGTACCCGGACGACGAGGTGCTGTTCTGCTCCATCGCCGCGCTCGAGTACGCACAGGAGTTCCAGTCCGACGACGCCACCGAGATCCACGCGCGCCGGCAGATGCGCCGCGAGGAGTTCGAGGAGCGCGACTACAAGTTCATGGCCGAACTGGAGCCGGTCGCGGTGATCTACGAGGAGGGCGGCGAGCTCAAGCGGCGGATGACCGACCGCGTGCCCAAGCCCGGCGCACTCGCCCGCGAAGCGTCCGACGAGGAGCAGATCAAGACCGGCCTGAAGATCCCCGGCGACGGCGTGTTCCTCGGTCACCTCTCCGTCGGCGGTGAGAAGGTCCGAACCGCCGCGGAGCCGCCGACGGTGGACTACCGCGTGAAGGACGACTACGCCGACGGCGACCCGCTCGTGTTCCGGCACACGCTCGTCGCCGGCGGCACGGGGTCGGGGAAGACCCACGCCTCGAAGAACGTCCTCCGGCAGTATCTCGACGCGGACCGGACGTATCCGATGGACGACGGCCGGGAAGTCTCGCCGGCGGTCGTGCAGTTCGACCCGCAGGACGAGTACGCCCAGATGCACGACGACAACCCCGGGATGAGCGACGCGTTCGCCCGCACGCTCGACCGCGAGGGGATCGCCCACGGCGGCCACGACGACACGATCGCGCTGGTGCCCGTCGAGGACGGCGTGAGCTACGGCGGCGAGAACCACCGCGCCGAGCAGGTGCGCTTTACCATCCCGTTCTCGGTCGTGAACGAGTACGACATGCCGTGGCTGGTGGCAGGTGGCGGGCTGAACGACAATCAGTACCCCGCACTGCTGACCCTCCTGAACCGCTTCTTTAGCGACTACGGGCAGGAGGGGACGTACGAGCAGTTCAAACGCTTCCTCGACGATCCGGGGCTCAAAGAGGAGCTCGACGAGTCGGGGCGCGTCCACGAGGCGACGTTCGACGCCGTGAAGCGTCGCGTTCGCGGGATCCCCTCCGGAATCTTCGATCAGGACGCCCGGCCGATCACCGAACTCGATCACGAGCTCGTCCGGCCGGGCGGGCTGACCGTGGTGCCGACGTACCACCTCTCGACCTCGCGGGCGAAGGAGATGTTCGTGCTCGCGGTCTCCTCGCTGCTCGTCGACGACAAGCTCTCGAACTCCCCGAACAGCCGGCGGATCAAGGAGACGCCGCTGGTGCTGGGGATGGACGAGGCGCACAACTTCCTCTCCGACGCCGACACCGTGCAGGCACAGAAGGTCGTGACGAAGTTCACGGAGGCCGCAAAGCAGGGCCGGAAGGAGCGACTCGGCCTGTTCCTGATCACGCAGGACCCGCAGGACATCGCGGAACCGGTGTTCAAGCAGGTGAACACGAAGGTCGTGCTGAACCTCGGCGACGAGGACGCGATCTCGTCGGTGAACATCCCGAGTGAACTGGCCCAGAAGGTGCCGTACATGGAGAAGGGGCAGATGGTGGTGTACTCGCCCGACAACTCCGAGCCGGTGGAGCTGATCGGGCTGAGCGAGTGTGTCACTCGCCACGGCGAGTGAGCGTGAATCGACGTCGTGTCGCGAGCGCCGAACCAACGCCGTGGCGATGTGTCACCGAACACGGCGACACCAGTCACGGCTCGTGACCAGCCGGTGGCGTCGGCCGCCGGCACGGAGCGTGTTGCCGTGACTGTATGACCTCCCGCGACCGCGGAATCTCCCACCCCGCTTTTCACGGATGCCGACAAACCACCAGCCATGACCAAACGGGTACTCGTCGCGTACGACGGAACGCCACAGGCCGAGGAAGCGCTGGAGTTCGCGATCGACGAGTGGGGCGACGCCGAGATCACGCTGCTGTACGTCATCAACCCCGTCGAGGCCGGCTACAGCGCCGGCGTCGGCATCCCCAGCGGCGGCGAGGAGTGGTTCGAGCAGTCGAAGGAAGACGCCGAGGAGCTGTTCGAGGAGGCCGACGCGGAGTACGACGTCGAGTTCCGGACCGAGATCGCGGTCGGTCGGCCGCCGCAGACGATCGTCGACGTCGCCGCCGGAGAGAGCGACGACGTCGATGCCCCGGCGTACGACCACCTCGTCGTCGGCAGCCACGGCCGGACCGGCGTCTCGCGAATGCTGCTCGGCAGCGTCGCCGAGAAGGTCGTCCGCGAGTCGCCGATCCCCGTCACGGTCGTCCGGTGAGCCGCCCGACAGGACGGTGACATCGACGCCACCCGCTGACCCGACAGTGACCTAATTACGACCGACTCGACAGGCATTAAACCGCGAATCGTCGGTTTCCGGTATGGAGTTCGACGACGCCGTTCTGACCCGCCGCAGCGTCCACGAGTACAGCGACGAGCCGGTCGCCGAGGAGACGATCGAGGCCGTCTTCGAGCGCGTCCGCTACAGCCCCTCCAGCTACAACCTCCAGCCGTGGGAGTTCCTCGTACTGACCGAGGACGAGAGCCGCGAGCGGTTGCAGGAGGTCGCCTACGGGCAGGAGCACGTCACCGACGCGCCCGTGGCCGTCGCCGTGCTGGGCAACACCGACCCCAGCGCTCACGGTGAAGCGGTCGCGGAGGACCAGCTCCGGAAGGGGTATCTCCCGAACGAGGAGGCCAAGGCGGGCCTGCTGGAGACGATCGAGGGGATGGCCGACCGCGACGCAGAGACCAACCGCGTCTGGGCCACCAAGAGCACCGCGCTGGCGGCGATGACGCTGATGCATGCCGCCCGCGCCGAGGGGCTGTCGACCTGCCCCGTCGGCGGCTTCGACCCCGACGCGCTCCACGAGGAGTTCGACATCGACGACCAGTACGAGCCGGTGATGCTGGTGACGATGGGCCACGCCGCGCCCAACGCCGCCGACACGAACACGCCCCGGAAGTTCCGCCGCACCGTCGACGACATCGTCCACCGCGAGGAGTTCGAGCCGACGGAGGCTGAACTCGACGACGAGGTCGTGACCGAGAGCTTCGCGACGCAGTAGTCGATCACGGCACGCGATCAGACGCGGACTTCCGTGTCGGCGTCACAGAGCCTGTTGCCGCAATCGTGTAGCCAACGACAGCGAGCGACGGCAACGAGCAGAACTATCCTCCTCAGCCGACAGCTCCCGCCTATGGTCGCAGTCGAACAGATCCTGTTCGGCGTCGTCCTCGCCGTCGGCGGTGCCCTCCTCGCGATCGACCACCCGGCGATCGACTGGCTCAACCGCTGGCTCAACTCGGCCGGAACGACCCAGCGGCCGTCGGAGATCGAGATGGACGACAACGCCCGGCTGGTCGGCTTCGTCGTCGGGAGCCTCACGGTCGTCGTCGGCCTGCTGCTCGTCGTCGACGCGGTTGCCTGACTGCATCGGCGTCGGGAGCGTCCGGGTTACTCCGTTCCGGCGCCCGCCCCGCCGACTACCAACGTCGGAATTTCGGTGAGCCGGACGACCCGCTCGGTCGTACTGCCGGCGCTGGCGATCCGGGAGAACCCCGTCCGGCCCTGTGTTCCCATGACGATCAGCTCCGTCCCGTAGTCGGCGGCGGCGTCGACGATCTCCTCGGCGGGCTGCCCCCGGCGGAGGTGTCGCTCCACTCGGATACCGCGTTCCTCACCCATCCCGGCCACCGTATCCAGCGCCCGCTCGCCGACGGCTTCCTGTTTCTCGACCTCGAAGTCCCAGTGACCGCTCGGACCGGACTGCTCGACGACGAACAGCGCGTCGACGGTCGCGCCGAACGCCTCGGCGAGGTCCAGCCCCTCCTCGGCGGCCAGTTCGCTGCGGGCGCTCCCGTCCGTCGGGATCAGTATTCGGCGGTACATGCCCACTCCGGGGGAGCGAGCCGGAATAAACGCTCGCCCTCAGACGCCCGGGATGCCCAGGGCGCCGATCCCGATCAGGCTGACCCGCGAGAGGATCCACAGCAGCACGATCGCCGCCAGCCACGCCGCGAAGCCGATCCCCGCGGCGCTGAGCCAGCCGCCGGGGTAGCGCCATTTCACGACGGCGATCCACAGCAGGAGCAGCAGCGCCGGGCCGACGACGGGGATCCCGCCGACGAAGCCGAACAGCGCGTACACCAGCGCGCCCACGGCGGCGGCGACGACGGCGTTGCCGAACGCCGACTCGTCGCCGACGACGATCCTCGCACCGATGTGGATCGCGAGCGCGCCGACGAACAGGCTGACGATTCCGACGAACAGTCCATCGATGGGGGCCATACTTCGACTATCACGTGGCTCCGGGAAAGCGTGGTGGGCGACGTAGCTGGCCGGCGACAGGACGAACCTGGGGAGGCCGAAGGCTTTAGCGGGGGTCACTGCGTTGGTCGGGACGAATGGACGAGTCGGATCTGCGGATGGACCAGCGCGTCAGGAAGTCGACTCGCGAGACCCTCCGGGAGTCGTTCGTCACGGGGCTCGCGGTCGTCGTGCCGATGCTGGTCACGGTGATCGTGCTGGCGGTCGGGTTCCAGTACGTCTACGACTACCTCTCGTGGTTCGCACAGGGGATCGTCGCCGCCGACAGCCGCGTGCAGCTCCCGATCATCGGCGACATCCCGGTCGGCGTGTTCGTGATCCAGTTGGCTACACCGGTCGTGCTCCTCGTCATCATCATGGTGGTGGGGATCTTCACGAACACCACCAAGTGGGGCGAGCGCGCGGTGGACTACTTCGACTACTTCATCTCGCAGATTCCTGCAGTCGGCGGCGTCTACGACTCCTTCCGGCAGATGAGCGACGTGATGCTCGAATCCGACACCCAGAGCTTCCGGGAGGTGAAGCTGGTGGAGTTCCCGCACGAGGGCGCGTACACGCTGGGGTTCGTCACGACCGAGACGCCGGACGCGCTGTCGGACCCGGCGGGCCACGCCGAGATGCTCACGCTGTTTCTCCCGCTGGCGCCCAACCCCGTGATGGGGGGGCATCTGGTCCACATGCCCGCAGACCGCGTGATGGACGTGGACATGACCGTCGAGGAGGGAATCCGCGCCATCGTCACCAGCGGCGTCGCCGTCGCCGGGGGCGAGGGCGTCACGAGCGGGGGGATGTCCGAGGAACAACTCCGCGATCTGGCCGGCGTCGAGCACGCCGACCAGCAGTTCGAGCCGGAGTCGGAGTCGCCGACGATGCGCCGCTCGGAGCCGGTCGACACCGACCGATCGAACACGTACGACGAGTCAGTCGAGCCCGCGCGGGCGACGACGCCCGACGACATCGCGCGCCGGGAGCGTCCCGAGGCCGAGGCCCCCGCGACCGACGCCGACACGCCCGCGGAGCGAGCCCACGGCGTCGCCACGGACGACGCGAACGTCACGCCCGCCGAGGAGTCGGGACGCTACGCCACCGAGGCCGACGCGACCGAACGCCCGCCGGCGGAGATGGCCGGCCGGGACGCCGCCGAGCGCGAGTCGACCGAGGAGCCGCCGGCGGAGGCGGCCGGCCGGGACGCCGCCAACCGGGACGGGACCGAGGAGCCGCCGGCGGAGGCGGCCGATCGCGACGCCGCCGAGCGTGAGTCGACCGAAGAGCAGCCGGCGGAGGCGGCCGACCGCACGGACGAACAGCGCGGCGCCACCGATGGGGAGCCCGAGCAGGAGTCGAACGAGGACCGGGGTGGGCGGGGCTGATGGCCGCGTTCGAACTCCGCGAGCACACGGCCGACGTGGCGGTCGCAGCCAGCGGCGCGGCGCTCGGAGCGACGTTCGCGGCCGTCGCCGACGGGCTCGCGGCGGCGATGTGCGAGGCGTGGCCGGCCGCGGAGGCCCCCGACGGCGGGGAGCGCGCCGACCTCCGGCTCACCGCCGAGAGCCGCGAGGCCGCGCTGTACGACTATCTGGACCAGCTCATCTACGAGCGCGACGTTCGGTCGGTGCTGCCCGTCGACAACGAGGCCACGGTGACCGGCGGCGAGGCGTGGACCGTCGACGCCAGCTACCGGGGCGTCCCGCTCTCGGCGGTGACCGCCCGGGACGTGAAGGCGGTGACGTACTCCGAGATGCGACTCGAACGCGTCGACGGGGAGTGGGAGGCGTACGTCGTTTTTGACGTGTAACCAGCCGCGGCTCGCGACCAGCGAGCGACTTCGGTCGCTCGCGAGGAGCGTGTCGCCGCGGCTGTGTGTAACTGATCGCGGCTCGTGACCGGCGAGCGACTTCGGTCGCTCGCGAGGAGCGTGTTGCCGCGGCTGTGTGTAACTGATCGCGGCTCGTGACCGGCGAGCGACTTCGGTCGCTCGCGAGGAGCGTGTTGCCGCGGCTGTGTGTACCCGATCGTGGCTTCCGACTCACTCTTCGACGTACTGTCGGACGAGCCCGCACTCCGGGCAGGCGTACGTCGTCGGCTTCACCTTCTCCTTCGCGCCGAGGCTCCCCAGAATCCCCTCCTTGGGCTCGTCGGTGACGAGGTGGAGTTCGAAGCCGTCGGAGGTGCGCATGGTCATCTCTTCGAGCGTGACGCCACAGTCCGGACACCGTCTCGTCGTCATGGTGCCGTCTCCGTCCCCGAGCGAGGTAGTTCCTCTGGGCGAACGCCTTTGCCCCTCCGGACACAGTTTGCGGTATGACGCGTCACATCGCCCCCGCGGCCGCCGCACTCGGCGTGCTGCTCGCCGTCGTTCCGGATCGGGCGCTGGCACACGTCCGGTACGTCACGCCGGGCGACGGCGGGGAACGGGCCGCTGAACTGCTCGCCGCGGTCGTGGCGGATCCGCTCGCGCTGGCGCTGCTGTTCGGCGGCGGCGCCGGCGCGGCCGTCGCGGGCGCGGGCTGGCTCCGGCTCCGCCCGCTCCGGCTGGACCTCGCCGTGCTCCGGCGGACGCTCCGGAGCTACGACGACCTCCTGCCGTGGCTCGCCCGCCTCGCGATCGGCCTGCCGATGGTCGGCGCGGGCTTCACGGGCTACCTGTTCTCGCCGGCCGCGACCGCCGACTTCCTCGGCGTTCCGGGCGCGCTTGTCCGGCTGTTCGGGATCGGTATCGGCTTCCTGCTCGTGTTCGGCTTCGCGACGCGGCTCGCGGCCGCGGTCGGGCTGTTCGGCTACCTCGTCGGGCTGGTACTCAGCCCGGCGCTGCTGCTGGCGTTCGAGTTCGTTCCGGGGCTGCTGGCGATCCTGCTGCTCGGCGGCGGGCGTCCGAGCGCGGACCACGTCTTCTCGCGACTGTCGGCCGTCGGGGGGACGGTGTACCAGCGAATCGACCCGGTGCGGGAGACGCTCGCGCCGATCGGCGAGCGACTCGCCGCCCGCGACGAGCTCGTCCCGGTGATCGTCCGGGTCGGGCTCGGGGCGTCGTTCGTCTACCTCGGCGTCGTCCAGAAGCTCCTGATGCCCGGGCAGGCGCTGGGCGTCGTCGCGAAGTACAACCTCACCGAGGTCGTCCCCGTCTCGCCGGAGCTGTGGGTCGTCGGCGCCGCGCTGACGGAGGCGGCGCTGGGGGTCGCGCTCGCGCTCGGGCTGTTCACCCGCGCCGGCTGCGGGGTCGCGATCTTCATGTTCACGACCACGCTGTTCGGCCTGCCCGACGACCCCGTGATGGCCCACGTCTCGCTGTTCGGGCTCGTCTCTGTGCTGGTGATCACCGGCGGCGGCGCGTACTCGCTCGACCGTTGGCTGACCGAGCGGTTCGGCGACGAGGCGGGACGGGAGCAGCGAACCGACGAGCCGACGGCGACCGCCGACTGACACGCAACGGTCTTTCTCTTCCGGCCCCGACGCCCGAGCATGACCACGAGAGAGTTCGGCGACGTGACGCTCGAACGCGTCCGGGAGCACGTCTGGGAGATCCCACAGGAAGGGGAGATGGAGGTCCCCGGGCGCGTGCTCGCGAGCGAGGCGCTGCTCGAAGACATCGGTGACGACGACAGCCTCAAGCAGCTCAAAAACGCCGCGGCGCTGCCCGGCATGACGAAGTACGCCCTCGCGATGCCCGACGCCCACCAGGGGTACGGGTTCCCGGTCGGCGGCGTCGGCGCGATCGACGCCGAGAACGGCTGTATCTCGCCGGGCGCGGTCGGCTTCGACATCAACTGCGGCGTCCGGATGCTGCGCACGCCGCTGACGTACGACGACGTGCGCGGCCACGAGGAGGAGCTCGTCGACGCGCTGTTCGACGCGGTCCCCTCCGGCCTCGGCGGTGGCGGCGTCGTCGGCGGGAGCCGCGACGCCGTCGAGGGCGCGCTCGAACGCGGCGTCGAGTGGGCCGTCGAGCAGGGGTACGCGACCGAGGCCGACCTCGAACACTGCGAGGACGAGGGGCGGCGCCCGGACGCCAAGCCCGAGTACGTCTCGAAGAAGGCCAAGGACCGCGGGATGAACCAGATGGGGAGCCTCGGCTCGGGCAACCACTTCCTCGAACTCCAGCGCGTCACCGACACGTTCGACGACGCGGTCGCCGACGCCTACGGGCTGGAGGCGGGGCAGATCGTCGTCCTGATCCACTGCGGGAGCCGCGGGCTGGGTCACCAGATCTGCTCGAACTACGTTCGGAAGATCGAGCAGCAACACGGCGACCTGCTCGACGAACTCCCGGACAAGGATCTCGCGGCCGCCCCCGCGGGCTCGGAGTTGGCCGAGGAGTACTACGGCGCGATGTGTGCCGCGGTGAACTTCGCGTGGGTGAACCGCCAACTGATCACCCACCGGACGCGGGAGACGCTCGCCGAGGTGTTCGATGAGGTCGAGACCACGGACGTGGAACTGCTGTACGACGTGGCCCACAACATCGCCAAGCGCGAGACCCACGAGGTCGACGGCGAGGAGCGCGACCTGTTCGTTCACCGGAAGGGTGCCACGCGGGCGTTCCCGCCGGGCCGCGAGGAAGTGCCGCCGGCGTACCGTGACGTGGGCCAGCCCGTCATCATCCCGGGCTCGATGGGTGCCGGCAGCTACGTGCTGAAAGGCGGCGACCGCTCGCTCGCGGAGACGTTCGGCTCGACCGCCCACGGGGCGGGGCGGCTGATGTCCCGCACGCAGGCCAAGTCGGAGTTCTGGGGCGGCGACGTGCAGGACGACCTCGCCGAACAGGAGCACATCTACGTGAAGGCCAACTCCGGCGCGACCATCGCCGAGGAGGCCCCGGGCGTGTACAAGGACGTCGACGAGGTGGTCCGCGTCAGCGACGAACTGGACATCGGCGACAAGGTGGCGCGGACGTTCCCGGTCTGCAACATCAAGGGCTGAGCTTTACGTCGGGGCGAGCGCTACGGGGCGTATGCTCGAAACGCGGCGCGGTCGGTTCGTCGGTATCGCGCTCGCCATCCTCGCCGTCGCCGTCCCGCTGTCGGCGCTGCTGATCCCGCCGGACCCGTACACGCAGCTCGTCGTCGTCGCGGGCGTGGTGCTGTTCGCGCTCACGGCGGCGAACCTCCTCAGCCACGAGGCGGTGTACGAACGGCTGCGGGGGGATTGATCGCCGCGGACTCGCGTTCAGTCGCCGTCGGGACCGCTCGGGCCGCCGGGGCTGTCCGGCCCGCGCGGTCGCTGCGGGCCGACGCCGATCGTCACGCGGTCGTCGCCGCTCTCGGGCTGGACTTCCTCCCCTCGTTCGAACCGGACGAAGGAGAGGTAGAACGGCTCGCCACAGCCCGACTCGGGCGCCTCCGCGGCCTCCGGCAGGTCCTCACCCGTCAGTAACAGCGTCTCGTCCGCGCCACAGACGAACCGGACGCCGTCGACGTCGTCCTCGTCCTCGAACGGCTCGTCGGGAGTGACGTACTCCCACCCTTCGAGGGGGTAGGGCGTCACGGTCTTGTCGGCGAGATACCCCTCGCGCTCCAGTTCGTGGACGGCGCCACAGCGCGGGCAGTAGTAGGTGACGGGGTAGGCCATGGGCGCCGTACGCGCCCGAGCGACACGTGCGTTTCGGCGGCGGTGGTGACGGCGCGAGTCAGCGCCGCCCGCGGGTCACTCCTCCCCCCGCGCGTCCACGACGAGCACGGGGATCTTCGTCTTCCGGAGCACTTTCTCGGCGACGCTGCCCAGCAGCGCCCGCGAGATGCCCGAACGGCCGTGGCTCCCCATCACCACCAGATCCGCGCCGATCTCGTCGATCGCGTCACGGATGGCCAGCGCGGGCTGGCCGGCGCGGATGTGCTCCTCGGTGGGGACGCCCGCGGCCGCGGCGGCGTCGGCGACGTACCCCGTCGCGTCGTCGGCGCCCTGCTTCACCTCGGGCATGTCGTCGAGGTGGCCCTGCCGGATGCGGTCCACCTGCTCGGTGCCCAGCGAGTAGTTCACGGCGTCGACGTCGATCACGTACAGCGCGTGAACGGTGGCGTCGTACTTCGCGGCGAGGTCGACCGCGCGGTCGACGGCGGCCTCGGCGGTGTCGCTTCCGTCGGTCGGAACGAGGATGTCGTCGTACATGGATCAGTCGTCCGCGGGGGTCTCGCCCCCGTCGGTCGCGACGTCTTCGGCGCTCTCCTGTCTGGACATCGGTTCGGGGCTATGACACTGTCGGACCATCCGCTTGGTCTCCTCGGGCGGCTCCTCGGTGGCCTTGGAGACGGCGATGGTGATCGCGAACACCAGCGGCGTGCCGACCAGTGCGGCGCCGATCGCCGGGAACACCTGCCCGTACAGGTCGCTGAACGGCACGATCAGGTCGTTCACCACCGCGGCGACCCAGATGGTGAGGCCGACGATCATCCCCGCGAGCGCGCCCTGTCGGTTGGTGTTCTCCCACCACAGGCCGAGGAAGAACATCGGGAACAGCACGATCGCCGCGAGCGAGAACGCCAGCGCGACGAGCTCGCCCACCAGCGCGGGCGGGTCGAGCGCGGTCACGCTGACGATCGCGCCGAGGACGACGATCGTCGCCCGGCCGACGAGCACCTGCTCGCGCTGGGTCGCGTCGGGGTTGATGATGTTGGTGTAGATGTCGTGACTGACGGCCGAGGAGGCGGTGATGAACAGCCCCGCGGTCGTCGCGATCGCGGCGGCGATCCCGCCGGCGGCGACGAGGCCGACGAACCACGTCGGGAGGCTCGACAGCTGTGCAGCGAGTACGACGATGAGGTCACCCTCGCCGCCGCTCATCCCGCCCTCGGCGGCGTACGTCGGTCCGTACTGGGAGGCGTCGTAGAGGTCGACGCCAAAGGCCGCCAGCGCGGGGGCGCCCCAGTAGAGGATCATGATGAAAAAGAGCCCCCACACCGTCGACTGGCGGGCGACTTTCTCGTTCTCGACGGTGTAGAACCGAACGAGCACGTGTGGCAGCCCACACGTCCCGAACACCAACGAGAACGCCGTCGCGATCCACAGGAAAAAGGAGGAGTTCGCGAACGGCTCGGAGAACTCGCTGTTGAGGTCGTTGATCAGCGCCCCGTACTCGATCTGCGGGAGCACCGTCGAGTAGCCGCCGGTGAGGCCGACGACGTACACCGCCGCGAGGAACGCGACGATGAGGATCACGTACTGCACGGCCATGTTCTTGGTCGCGCCCATCATCCCCGAGAGGGTGAGGTAGGCGACGGTGATCGCCATCATGATCAGCACCATCGTCGCGTAGTCGGTGCCGAACACGTACAGGCCGACCAGCCCCATCCCGCGGGCCTGCCCGACCGAGTAGACGAAGCCGATCAGGATCGTCGTCAGCGCACCCAGCGCGCGGGCGGTGTCGGAGTTGAAGCGGTCGCCGACGAAGTCCGGCGCGGTGTACTTCCCGAACCGCCGCATCTGGGCGGCGAGGAAGATCAGGAGGACGAAGTAGCCGGCCGTCCAGCCGATGATGAACGCGAGCCCGTAGAACCCTGAGAGGGCGACCAGCCCGGCCAGCCCGAGGAACGAGGCCGCGGACATCCAGTTGGCACCGATTGCCATCCCGTTCTCGACGTTACCGATCGAGCGGCCCGCGACCCACATCCCCTCGGTGTCGGCGACCTTGAACAGGTAGCCGACGACGAGAAACAGCGCGAGCATCGCGATCACCAGCACCGCGGGGATCGGCTTGAACGAGATGTCCAGCGCCTCCGGCAGCAGCTCGTTCGACTGCAGCAGCGCGGCGTTCACGGCGTCGACGTTCATTCCGCCTCACCTCCGTCGGAGACGGCGGCGCCCTCCTCCGGCGGCGAGGAGCCGCCTTCGCTCTCGGCGGGCGTGGAGTGGTCGATACCGTACTTCTCGTCCAGCCGGGCGCGCCGCCGGGTGTAGATGTACGCGAGGACGAGCGAACTGGTGGGGGCGACGAACGCGACGGTGAAGTAGTGGGCAGGGAACTGGATGATCGGGAGTTCCTGTGTCATCAGCTCCGGTGCGAGGAACGTCGCCGTCACCGGCCCCCACGTGAGGATCGTCCACGCGACGAAGCCGGCCCACACCTGCTTCAGGTGGTCGCGCATGAACGGCGTCTTGGGCTTCAGGATGTTGATCTCGGTGTCGAGGTAGTCGACGTCGGCCTCGCGTTCGGCGACCCCGCCGTCAGTCCTGGCGGACGGCGGCGATGGTCTGCCGCCGTCGGCCCCGTCGGATGGCGGCGATGGTCTGCCGCCGTCGGCGGCGAGGTCGTCGGCCGTGTCGTCCGGTTCGTGTGAGGGATTCTGTGTCATAGGTCGTGTCGTGTATCGGCGTGGTCGGTGGTGGTCCGAAAACGGTGCACGGTCGTCAGTCCTGGACGCTGGTGCGGATCTCCTCGACGATCTCGGGGTTCCGAAGCGTCGACGTATCGCCGAGTTCGGCGCCGTTTGCGATGTCTTCGAGGAGGCGGCGCATGATCTTGCCCGAGCGCGTCTTGGGGAGTTCGGGGGTGAAGATCACCTGTTCGGGGCGGGCGATCGGACCGATCGCGTCCTCGACGCCCTCGATGATCGCCTGTCGAAGTTCCTCGTCGCCCGCGTGGCCGTCCTCGGTGATGACGTAGGCGTAGACGGCTTCGCCTTTCACTTCGTGGTCGCCGCCGACGACGGCGGCCTCGGCGACGCCTTCGACACCGACGATCGCCGATTCGATCTCCATCGTCCCGAGGCGGTGGCCCGAGACGTTGAGTACGTCGTCCACACGGCCCAGCACGGTGATGTAGCCGTCCTCGTCGATCTTTGCCCCGTCTTCCGGGAAGTACACCCAGTCCTCGGGATCGTCGCTGTCGGTGTCGGAGTACTCCCGCCAGTACTCGTCGACGTACCGCTCGTCGTTCTGGTACAGCGTGCGCAGCATCCCCGGCCATGGCTTCTGAACCGTGAGATAGCCCGCGCGTCCGGGCTCGACCGGCTCACCCGTCGTGTCGAGGATCTCGGCGTCGATGCCCGGGAGTGCCGGCCCCGCAGAGCCGGGTTTCATCTCCGCAACGCCGGGCAGCGTGGTGACCATCATTCCGCCCGTCTCGGTCTGCCACCACGTGTCGACGATCGGGCAGTCCTCGTCGCCGATGTGCTTGTAGTACCACTTCCACGCGCGGGGGTTGATCGGCTCGCCGACCGTGCCGAGCAGGCGGAGGCTGGAGAGATCGTGCTGGTCGGGGAACTCCGAGCCCCACTTCATGAACGCCCGAATCGCCGTCGGCGCGGTGTACAGCTGTGTGGCCTCGTACTCCTCGACGATCTCCCAGAGGCGGTCGCGCTCGGGGTAGTCGGGCGTCCCCTCGTACATCATCGTCGTCGTCCCCAGTGCGAGGGGGCCGTAGACGATGTAGGAGTGCCCGGTGATCCAGCCGATATCCGCCGAACAGAAGTACGTGTCCTCCGGCTTCACGTCGAGGACGGCGTGGGAGGTCCACGCCGCCCACGAGAGATAGCCGCCCGTCGTGTGCTTCACGCCCTTCGGTTCGCCCGTGGTTCCCGACGTGTACATGAGGAACAGCATGTCCTCGGCGTCACGGTCGACCGGTTCGACCGCCACGCCCTCGTGGGCGGCGACGAGGTCGTCGTAGTCGTGCTGGTTCTCACGGAGGTCGTGGCCGTGATCGTCACCGTTGGCGGCGAGCCGACCGACGACCACCGTGCCGGATACCTCGTGCTCGACACCGTCGAGCCCCTCGTTCGCTTTCGCGAGGTGATCGAGGGGGTCGCCGCGGCGGTAGTAGCCGTCGGCGGTGACGAGGTACTCCGAATCAGCAGCGTTCATGCGGGTCGCGAGCGCGTCTGCGGAGAACCCCGCGAACACGACTGAGTGGGGGGCGCCGATACGAGCACACGCGAGCATCGCAATCGGGAGCTCGGGGATCATCGGCATGTACATGGTGACGACGTCGTCCTCGCCGACGCCCATCTCCCGCAGCGCGGCCGCGAACTCGTTCACCTCGCGGTGGAGCTCCGCGTACGTGTACGTGCGGTTGGCCTCCGCCGTCGGCTCGCCGACCCACTCGATCGCCGCTTCGTCGCCCCGCTCGTCGAGATGTCGATCGAGACAGTTCGCCGAGGCGTTGAGCTCCCCGCCCGTGAACCACTCGAAAAACGGCGGGTTCGAGTCCTCGAGTACGGTGTCGTACTCGGTCTCCCAGTCGAGCATGTCGGCCGCGGCCTCCCAGCACTCCGGCCAGTTCTCCTCGAACTCCTCGTAGATGTCCGGGTCCGACACGTTCGCTTGCTCGACGAACGATTCCGGCGGCTCGAACACGTCCTGTGCTTCGAGTCGCGCTTCCAGTTCCGCGTCTTGATCACCCATGATCTATCGCCGACGATCCACCTTCGCATCATATAAACGGGGGCGCTAATTATCCAAACCGCGCCCGGTTTTCGCCCGTCGGCCGGGGGTCAGCGGTCCCTGCTCCCCCCCGCGGGCGCGTCCTCGAAGAAGGCGGTGAGGAGCTTCCCTTCGGCGTTGCGGAGGTGGTTGTGCAGCGTCGGCGCCGAGACGCCGACGGAGTCGGCGAGCTCCTCGGCGGTCGTGTCCCGCGGCCACTCGAAGTAGCCCGCGTGGTAGGCCGCACGGAGAACGGTCGTCTGCCGCTCGGAGAGGCGGTCGCCGAGCCGCTCACGAAAGCCGGTGTCGGTCTCGACCGGGCGGTCGACCTGCCGTTTCGCGGCGAGTCGTACCGACGGGTACGCGTCGGTCACGGCGTCGACCGTCGAACGCACGTCGGCGTCCCCGGGGAGCTCTGCGGTGAGCGTGGTCACGCCGTCGGCCGCCGAGAGCGACCTGACCCGGCCGCCGTGCTCGACCAGCGGGAGGACGGGCGTGGCGGTCAACACCAGTTCGATCGCCGCCCCGTCGTCGTACTCCTCCAGCAGCCGGGCGTCGTCGACCGCGTCGGTCGCCGCCGCCCGCGTCAGCACCGACTCGGCGTTCGCCCCCTCGACGGCCGCGTAGAACAGCAGCGAGTCGCCGTCGACGGGGACGAGCCCGGAGAGTTCGACCCGGCAGGACAGCGCTGCCGAGAGGTCGGCGAGCGCCGACGCCTCCCCCGGACACCGGAAGTCGAGTTCGACCGCCGAATCCGAGAGCACGAGCCGCTTGCGCCGCACGGCCGCGAGCGCGTGGGCGGTCTGCCCGGCGACGGCCGCGACCGCGTCCGTCGCTGCATCGTCGGGCTGCCCACTCGTCCCGACGGCCAGCAGCGCGCCGCCGGCGTCACCCCCCGGGGCGTGGGCGACGACGATCGGCCCGTCCGGCCCGGGAAGTTGGCGCGCGGTGCCCGCGGCGGCGACCTCCTCCATCGCGTCGCGGTTGTCGTCGAGGTGGTCGCGGACGGTCCGTTCCGGCACGCCAGCGACGTGCCGGAGCGTCACGGTCTCGCCGGTCCGTTCCGCGAGCCACGCGAACCGGACCTCCTCGATGTCGGCCAACCGGTCGCAGACGGTCGCCGCGACGGTCTCACGATCCCCGGCGTCGTGGAGCGCGTCGGGCAGCCCCCGCGCGGCGGCGAGCGTGCGGCGGGCCAGCCCGCCGACGCCGGATCCCTGCTCGCGCTCGGTCGCCCGGACCAGCGCGTCACGGTCGGTCTCGGGCAGGAGCGGGGCGAGGCTGTCGAGTCGGTCCCAGCCGCCGGCGGCCGCGACGACCGTCGCGGGGACGCCGTCGTCGAGCAGGTCGGCCGCGAAGTGCTCGCGCAGGTCCGGGGCGGCGGCGTCGACGCCGTCGACGCGGTCGGACACCTCGCGGATCAGCATCGCGAGCCGGCGGGGCGACACCGAGAACAGCGGCTCGTCGTCGTCGATCCCGTTGCTCGCGGCGTACTGCCGCAGGTCGTGGGCGACGCTGTCGGGCAGCACCGTCTCCCGGGCCGGCGCCGGCGATTCGCTCGCCTCGCGGGCGGCGGCCGTCGACTCGTCGTGGACCGCTACGAGGTGGGTGCCGTCGTGTTCGAAGACGTCGACGGGCCGGAGGCGTGCCTGCTCGACCGGCCGGAGCCCGGCCTCGCCGGCCAGCCGGACCACCAGCTCCTCGCGGTGGGTCCGGGTCGCGCGCCGGAGGCGGTCGTACGCCGCGGGGCTCAGTGACACGGTTTCGGTCTGTCTCGCAAACCGAAATAAGTTCCCCGTTCGATTCCCAGTCGAGTTCAGTATACTCTGGTTCAGACCTTGAAAAGCTCTTGAAACTGTTTCGGACGATCGAGCCGTCCGAAATCAGTCTGGTGTTCGCGACTGGAGTTCACCGACGATCTCGGGGTTGCGGAGCGCCGAGGTGTCGCCGAGATCCTCGCCGTTGGCCACGTCTTCGAGCAGCCGGCGCATGATTTTCCCCGAGCGCGTCTTGGGGAGGTCCGGGGTAAACACGACGGCTTCGGGGATCGCGACGGCGCCGACGGCGTCCTCGACCGCGTCGCGGACTCGCTCCCGGAGCTCGCCCTCGTCGGCGCCGTGTTCGGGCGCGACGAACGCGTAGATCGCGGTGCCGGTGGTCTCGTGGTCGGCGCCGACGACCGCGGCCTCCGCGATGCCGGGGACGCCGACGATCGTCGACTCCAGTTCCATCGTGCTGAACCGTCGCCCGGCGACGTTGACCGCCTCGTCGGCGCGCCCGAGGAACGTGACGTAGCCGTCGGCGTCGACCGTCGCGGCGTCCTCGGGGTAGTAGCGCCAGCCGTCGCGCTCGGTGGTCGCGCGCTCGCCCCAGTCGGTCCCCCGTGCCAGCGCTGTGGGCATCCCCGGCCACGGGCGCGTGAGGACGAGCTCGCCGCGCTCGCCGGGGTCGACCGGCTCACCGCCCGGGCCGGCGACTTCGGCCTCGATCCCGGGCAGGGGTTTCCCGGCGGCGCCGGGCTTCATCGCGTCGACGCCGGGCAGCGTCGAGACGAGGATCGCGCCCGTCTCGGTCTGCCACCACGTGTCGACGATCGGGCAGTCGCCGCCGCCGATGTGGTCGCGGTACCAGTGCCACGCCCGCTCGTCGATCGGCTCGCCGACCGTCCCGAGCAGCCGGAGGCTGGAGAGGTCGTGGCGCTCGGGGTGCTCGGCGCCCCACTTCATGAACGCCCGGATCGCCGTCGGGGCCGTGTAGAACACGTCGACTGCGTGGCGGTCGATCAGCTTCCAGAGCCGGTCGCGCTCGGGGTGGTCGGCGGTGCCCGCCGAGAGGACGGTGGTCGTCCCGAGCGCCAGCGGGCCGTAGACGACGTAGGAGTGGCCCGTGATCCAGCCGATGTCGGCGGCACACCAGTAGGTGTCCTCCGGGCGGACGTCGAGCACCGACTGGGCGGTCCACGCGACGTGGGCGAGGTAGCCGCCCGTCGTGTGGGTCACGCCGCGGGGCTCGCCGGTGGTGCCGGAGGTGTAGATGCGGAACAGCGGGTCGGCGGCGTCGCGGGCGACCGGCTCGACTTCGGCGCCCTCGTGTGCGTCGATCAGCTCGCCGTAGTCGTGGTACCCGTCGCCGAGGTGGACGCCCTGCCCGAGGTGGTCCAGTACGACCACGTCCACGTCCCGATCCAGTTCGAGTCGGGCGTTGTCGGCCTTGTTCTTCTGGGCGATCGCGTCGCCGCGGCGGTAGTAGCCGTCGCAGGTGAGCAGGAAGCCGGAGTCGGCCCGGCGCATCCGGGTCGCGAGCGCGTCCGCGGAGAAGCCAGCGAACACGACGTTGTGGATCGCGCCGAGGCGGGCACACGCGAGCATCGCCGCCGGGAGCTCCGGCACCATCGGGAGGTAGATCGTCACCACGTCGCCTTCCTCGACGCCGAGGTCGCGCAGCCCCGCCGCGAGCGCGTTCACCTCGCGGTACAGTTCGAGGTACGTGTAGCTGCGGCGCTCGTCGAGCTGGCCCTCCCAGACCAGTGCGCGCTGGTTCTTCCGTTCGGGGAGATGGCGGTCGAGACAGTTGACCGAGGCGTTCAGCTCGCCGCCGGGGAACCACTCGAACGGCGGGGTGTCGCCGCCGCGGAACGCGGCGTCGTACTCGCGCTCCCAGTCGAGCAGATCGCCGGCGCGCTCCCAGCAGTCGGGCCAGTCGCGCTCGAACTGCTCGTAGATCTCGGGGTCAGAGACCGCCGCGGCCGACCTGAACCACGCCGGCGGCTCGATCGCCGCTCCCGGCGTGCGGTCGGCGCCGTCAGCCGTCATCGTTTGGGCTGGGTGGTGTGAGGGAGATAAGTTTCCCGCTCGGGACTCCCATCGCCCGTTCCGCGAGTAGCAACACCTATCGGGCGAGCGACCCCAGCGGCGAGCATGATCGACGAGACGGTCGCCGAGATCCGGGAGATGCGGAGCCACTCCTCCTCGGCCGTCGCGGTGAAAGCCGCCACCGCGCTCCGGGAGCTACTGGATCGGGAGTACGTCTCCGCGGACGCGTTCGACCGCGACCTCGAACACAACGCCGGCGCGCTCCGGCGGGCGAACCCCTCCCACGCGTCGCTCCACACCGCGATGCGCAGCATCTCTGACGCGGTGGTGGGCGAGGCCGATACGCCCGAAGAGGCCAAGGCGCTGCTCGAACAGGCGATCGCGGACGCCGTCGAGCGCGTCGAGTCGGGGAAGCGCCGCGCGGCCGCCCACGCCGCCGACACGTTCGACGACGGCGAGACGATCCTGACCCACGACTACTCCTCGACCGTCCTCGAAGCGGTCGAGACCGCCTGCGCCGACGGCACCCACCTGACGGCGTACGTCACCGAGGCCCGACCGCGCTACCTCGGGCGCAAGACCGCCCGGATGCTCGCGGGGATCGACCGCGTCGAGCCCCACCTGCTGGTCGACAGCGCTGCGGGCTACGTGATGGACGAGGTCGACCGCGTGATCGTCGGCATGGACTGCATCGTCGAGGGGACGCTGTACAATCGCATCGGCACCTACCCCATCGCCGCCGTCGCGGACCGCGAGGACGTGCCCGTGACGGTCGTCGGCTCCTCGACGAAGGTGATCGACGAGTTCCGCTTCGAGAACGAGTACCGCCCGGCCAGCGAGGTGATGCGCGAGCCCGTCGCGGGGGTCGAGATCGAGAACCCCGCCTACGACGCGACGCCGGTCGAGTTGGTGGACACGCTGATCACCGACGAGGGCGTCGGCGAGCCCTAAACTGCGATGCCCGCACCGGTTTCGATCCGTACGCACCGTGCGGTCGAGGACCGCCTCGACGCGCTCCGCGAGCGGTTCGGGCAGTTCCCGGTCGTCGACGCGACCCGTCCCAACGATCCCGCGTTCTTCGCGGACGGCGTCGAGATGTTCGAGCGGGGGCAGCGCGGCGCGGCGGGTGCCCGCGTCACCGACGACGACGGGCGACTGCTCCTGCTCCGCGACGACCGCGACCCGGCGACGTGGGTACTCCCCGGCGGCGGCCACGAGTCGGGCGAGACGTTCCCCGAGGCCGCCCGCCGCGAGGTTCGGGAGGAGACGGGCGTCGACTGCGAGATCACGGGCGTCTGGCGCGCGGTCAGGAAGCGGTTCGTCCGCCGGGACGACCCCCAGCGGCGGGGCTACCTGTTGGAGGTGTTCTTCACCGCCGACGCCGTCGGCGGGGCGGCGAGCGTCGATCAGGACCGGCTGGACGACGACGAGACGGTGCTCGACGTGCGGTGGTTCGACGAGGCGCCGACGGACGTGATCCCGGTCGTGACGGACCCCACGGCGCCGCCGGTGGTGTGAGCGCCGGCCGGCTCACACGGTGTCACGGTCCGTGTACGTGTACCGCCGCGCGATCGACGCCCCGTCGAACTCGTGGAAGTCCGCGAACCCGAGTTCGACGGCGTCGCCGTCCTGCTCCCCCCGGAACGTCCCGCGGACCGCGACGGTGGTCCCGTCGGGAACGACGGCGTGGAGCTCGTGCTCGCCGTTCGAGAGCGGGCGGCCCGCCTCGTAGAACTCCCGGAGCGCCGCCCGCCCCTCGATGGTCGCCTGCCCCGGGCGCTCGTACACGACGTCCTCGGTGAACAGCTCGACCAACGCGTCGTACTCGCCGGCGTCGACCAGCTCGTAGTACCGCCGTGCGACTGATTCTCGGGTCATGGCGATGCCTGTGTGGGCGAGTCGGTTGAGCGTTTCCCCGGACCGATGGCTGGCGGCACCGACGGCGGCCCTGACCTGCCGAGAAGGGTACACTCTTTTCGCCGCAGGTCGACGCCGCGAGTATGAGCGAGCCAGACGTGCTGCTGCTGCGCCAGAAGATCCACGGACTGTCCGTCGACGAGTACGCCGACGCGATGCGCGAGCGACTCCCCGACGCCGACATCGCCGTCGGCCGGACGCCCGAGGAGGAGCGGGAGCTGATCGAGAGCGCCCGGGTCGTCGCCGGCTTCAACATCGACCCGGAGATGCTCGACCGCGCGGAGAACCTCGAACTGTTCGCCTGCTCCTACGCCGGCACGGGCCACCTCCCGATGGAGGCGCTGGAGGAGGCGGGCGTCGCCGTCACCAACGCCTCCGGCGTCCACGGGCCGAACATCTCCGAGTACGTGATCGGCGCGCTGATCTCGCTGGCGCGGAACTTCCCGCGGGCGGCCCGCCAGCAGGCGGAGCGCGTCTGGCAGTCCTTCGGCAGTCAGGAGCTGTACGACTCGACGGTCACCGTCGTCGGGATGGGCGCGATCGGGCAGGCCGTCGTCGAGCGGCTGGAGGCGTTCGGCGTCGACACGATCGGCGTGCGCTACACCCCCGAAAAAGGTGGGCCGACCGACGAAGTGCTCGGCTTCGACGAGATCCACGACGCGCTGCGGCGCAGCGACTCGGTCGTGCTCGCGTGCCCGCTCACGGACGCGACACGGAACCTCCTCGACGACGAGGCGTTCAAGACGATGCCGGCGGACGCCAACCTCGTCAACATCGCCCGCGGGAGCGTCGTCGACACCGACGCGCTGGTCCGCGCGCTCCGGGGCAACGCCATCGGCGCCGCGTTCCTCGACGTGACCGACCCCGAACCGCTGCCGGCGGACCACCCGCTCTGGGGGTTCGACAACGTCCGGATCACGCCCCACAACGCGGGCCACTCGCCGGTGTACTTCGAGCGGCTCGCGGACATCGTGGCGGGGAACTACAAGGCGCTTGAGAACGGCGGCGAGATCGAGAACCGCGTCGTCTAGCTCAGACCCAGCCTTCCTCGACGAGCAGTTCGCCGTTGAGCACCGACGCGCCGGCGGCGCCGCGGATGGTGTTGTGAGCGAGACAGTTGTACTGCACGCCCTCGGCGGTCTCGCGCAGGCCGCCGGCCGAGATCTGCATCCCCTTGCCGCGCATCCGATCGAGCCGCGGCTGCGGGCGATCGGGGTCGGCGAACACGTGGATCGGCTGCTCGGGCGCCGACGGCAGGTCCGCGCCGTCGAGGCTTTCGAGCGCCTCGCGGACCGCTTCGGCCGACGGGTTCGCGTCGAGTTCGGCGAACACGTTCTCCAGGTGGCCGTCGAGGGAGGGGACGCGGTTGCAGGAGGCCGACACGTCGACGTCGTGCAGCGAGAGCTCGCCGTTCTCCACGTCGCCGAGCAGCTTCCGGGACTCGGTCTCCATCTTGGCCTCCTCGCCGCCGATGTGGGGGAGGACGTTGTCGATGATCTCCATCGACGTGACGCCGGAGTAGCCCGCGCCGGAGACCGCCTGCAGGGTCGCGACGTGGACGCGTTCGAGGCCGAACTCGTCGAGCGCGGCGAGCGTCGGGACCATCGTGATCGTCGAGCAGTTGGGGTTCTTCACGAGCGCGCCGTCCCAGCCGCGCTGCTCGCGCTGGGTTTCGAGCAGGTCGAGGTGGTCGGCGTTGACCTCCGGGATCGTCAGCGGCACGTCCTCGGCCATGCGCTCGTTCGAGGAGTTCGAGGAGACGACGTACCCCGCCCGGCAGAGTTCGGGCTCGACCTCGGCGCCGACACCGGAGGGCAGCGAGGAGAACAGCAGGTCCAGATCGTCCGGCAGCGCCTCGGGGCTGGTCTCCTGGACGGTCATCTCGGCGACGTGCTCCGGGATCGGCGTGTCGACGCGCCACTTGGCGGCGTCGCGGTAGGAGCTCCCGGCGCTCTCGGGACTGGCAGTCACCGCGGCGATCTCGAACATCGGGTGGTCGTCGAGCAGCTGAACGAACCGTTGCCCCACGGCACCGGTGGCGCCGAGGAGGCCGACACGTACGGACATTACTTCCCGTGGGGATGGCGTGCCTAAGTGCGTTCGGGTAGCGGGAGAGAGCCCGGCTAACTGCCGATTTCGAGATTTTGTGCTCTCAGATGCGGTTCGGTTGCGAACCGTCGGCACGTTTCCCACGGCGCCGACGAATCTTCGGTCGGTTGCCGGGCGTGCTGGCGTCGTACCGGGGGCGACGCCGCAGACGTACCGGACGGTGCGTGGATACCTCTCACGGCGGAGCTAACTGCCGGCTACTTTTATACGCGGTCGAGCTACATCCGCACGAATATGCCATCAGAGTTCGGCGCGCTGTCGGTGCTCCCGCCGCTGCTCGCGATCGTGCTGGCGATCGCGACCCGGAAGGCGGTGTTGTCGCTGTTTCTCGGCATCTGGGCCGGGGCGGTGATCTACACGGGAGGCCTCGGCATCGTCCAGACGTTCGATTGGATCGTCGCCGCCGTCGCCGGGGATTTCCACGTCCGGATCCTCGTCTTCACGCTCCTGTTGGGCTCCGGGGTCGCGATGATCTGGAACCTCGGCGGCTCCTACGCCGTCCGCGACTGGGCGATCGCGAAGCTCGACAGCCAGCGGAAAGTCGGTGGCGTGGCGTGGCTGCTCGGTGTCGTGCTCTTTTTCGACGACTACGCCAACACGGCGATCGTCGGCTCCGCGATGAAGGACGTCTCCGACCACCTGCGGATCTCCCGGGAGAAGCTGTCGTACATCGTCGACTCGACGGCGGCGCCGGTCGCGACGCTGGGCATCTCCTCGTGGGTCGCGTTCCAGCTCTCGCTCATCACCGACGGGTACGAGGCCGCCGGCGTCACCGACCACCCGCCGGCGTTCGAGGTGTTCCTCAGCTCTATCCCGTTCAACATGTACTCCATCCTCGCGATCGTGATGGTCGCGATCGTCGTCTTCTCCGGCCGTGACTTCGGCGAGATGCTCGATGCGGAGCACCGATCGTGGAGTACTGGTGCGGTGAGCCGTGCGGACGCCCGCCCGATGCAGGACGTGAAGTCCGACCTCGGCGAGCCCAGCGCGACGAACCCTCGGCTCGTGAGCTTCTTCGGGCCGATCGCCGTACTCATCGCCGTCACGATCGGGAGCGCGCTGTGGACCGGCTACGCCCCCGGTGCGAGCCTGATGGACACGGTGACCAACGCCGACTTCGCGTTGGCGCTGATCTACGGCTCGTTCGCGATGGTCGTCACCGGGTTCGCGCTCGGAAAGTTCTACGGCATCCTCTCGCTGGGGGAGTCGACGGACACGGTGATCGACGGGTTCGGCCTCATGCTCACCGCGGTGTCGATCCTCGTGCTCGCGTGGGGGATCGGCGAGGTCGTGAGCGCGCTGCAGACCGGCGAGTACGTCGCCGGGATCGTCGGCGATCAGTTCCCGGTCGCGGTGCTGCCGGCGCTGGTACTGGTGCTCGCGGCCTTTATCGCGTTCTCGACGGGCACCTCTTGGGGGACGATGGCGATTCTGACGCCGATCGTGATCCCCGTCGCGTGGAACCTCAGCGGCGACCACACGATCATCGCGGCGATGGTCGGCGTGATCTTCTCCGGCGCCATCTTCGGCGACCACAGCTCCCCCATCTCGGACACGACGGTGCTCTCGGCGACGTTCACCGGCGCCGACCTCATCGACCACGTCCGGACGCAGCTGTACTACGCGATCACGGTGGGACTCGTCGCCATCGTGCTGCTGCTCGTCTGGGGGGTCACTCGAATCTCCCCGATCGCGCTGCTCCCGGTCGGCGTCCTCGCGCTCGTCGGCCTCGTCTACGGCCTCTCCGAACTCGACGCCGACCGCAAGGGGGTCGAGCCGGTCGCCGCCGACGCGCCGCAGGAAGAGGCAAGCGACTAACCGCCCCGACGCACCTTTTAAACGGCTCCGGGCGGTAGATCCAGTCCGCGCCTTCAGTCCCCACCCGAGCACTCCCGCATGGGAGCGATGACAGCGTGGCGAACCCGGGCGCGGAACATCCGTCGCGAGAGCGACCGCCCGCCGGGGCGTACCCGGTCGCCCGGCACGAGGGTTAGCCAGCCGACGCGGCACGCAGCCCCGGGATGAGGCTGGCAGTTAGTGTTCCGGGCGACACTCGACGGCCAGCGGCGCGTCCGTCCCGACAGCGGGGTTTATCCCGTTTCCGGGCGAACTGTCGGGTATGTCACTCGACATCGCGGTGCCCGACCCGCCGGACCTCTCGAACCGTGGGATGCCGCGAGAGTTCGAGTGGGACGACGAGACGCTCGGCTCGGAGGATTTCTACCGGGAGGACATCGAGGACCTGCTCCAGGAGGGCGCGTGGACGGAGGGGTTCAACGAGTGGGCGGAGTACACCGATCTCGACGAGCGACAGGCCCGCGCCGTCGACGATCTCGGACTGTTCCGGGCGGTCGACTTCTACTGGGACCCCACGGAGGACCGACTCCGGTTCGACGTGCCGGAGATGCCCGGGGACTGGCGGGAGCGGGACGCGGCCCCGGCACTCGACTCGGACGATCTCGCGACGATCGACACTGCACTGACGGATCTCGCCCGAACTGTCTACGAGGTGCTCGAAGAGTACGTCGACCGGACCGACACGATCGACGGCGAGGGCTGGGGCGAGAACATATACGGAGACAGAGAGGAGTAGCCGCCCGATATGCCGGCGTTCGAAAACCCCAATATCGGGCGTTTAGGGCGGCCGAAACGCTCGAAATCGGGGGATGTCGGCTGCAAGATTTATCCGTCTCCCGCTCCCATCTGTAATCGACTATGAGTACTCAGAAGACAGCCCGACAGCGTGCCGGCATCGTCGAGGAGAACGCCGTTCGCATCGACACCGAGAAAGCAGAACAGATCATCGACGCCTTGAACCGCGACCTCGCGTCGGCGTACGTGCTCTACCACCAGGTGCGAAAGCACCACTGGAACGTCGAGGGCGCCGAGTCCGGCGACCTCCACGCGTTCCTCGACGCCGCCGCGGGGACGCTCGAAGGCCACGCCGACGCGATCGCCGAGCGCGCACAGGCGCTCGGGGGTGTGCCCGTCGCAGGCCCGGCCGCACAGGAGGAGCACGCCTACGTCGAGTTCGAGGGCGAGGACGTGTACGCGATCCGTGACTCGCTGGAGGCCGATCTCGAGGCGTACGGCGACGTGATCGAGAACGTGCGCGAGCACGTCGGCCTCGCGACCGACCTCGGCGACTATGCGACGGCCGAACTCCTCCGCGAGGTGCTGGAGGATCTGGAGGACGACGCCCACGACATCGACCACTACCTCGAAAACGACACCCTCGTTCAGGAGTAACCCGTGTCCGAGCCCAAACGCGGACGGCTCGTCCGCGACCTGCCGGGCGGGACCGTCCGACAGGAACGGGGAACCGTCGACGACAACTCGGTCCGGCTCGCCCCCGAGGAGGCCGCCGAGATGGTGGAGGCGCTGAACGTCGCCCACGCAGGGGCGTTCAACCTCTTCTATCTCGTCCGGAAACACTACTGGAGCGCCGAAGGGGCGGAGTCGGGCGCAGTCGCCGAGTTCCTCGGCGACGCCTACACCCGGCTCCGCGAGATCGACGACAGCGTCGCCGAGCGGATCACCGAGCTCGGCGGGGTTCCCGTGAGCACGCCACCGGAGATTCAGGAGTACGCGGCGGTCCACCTCGAAGCCGAGCATCTCTACAGCCTGCGAGCCTCGCTGGCGGGCGATCTGGACGCGTACGCCACGCTGGCGGTCAGCTTCCGGGAGGCGATCGACACCGCCGACGAGATCGGCGACGAAGCCAGCTACGAACTGCTCTCCGACCGCCTCGAAACGATCGAGGACGACGCCCACACGATCGAGCGCTACCTCGAAGACGACGCACTCGTGGAGGTGGAGGGATGAGCGCGCCACACCTCCGCCACCCGGCCGACGAGGAGCTGCGCCGCGAGTGGGGCAGCGTCGGCGACAACGAGACCCGGCTCGACCCCGAGGCCGCCGCCGCGGTGATCGGAGACGTGAACCGCTGTCTCTCGGGGCTGTACATCCTGTTCAATCAGCTCCGCAAACACTACTGGACCGTCGCAGGCGTCGAGTCCCACCAGATCGAAGAACGCCTCGAGGACCAGGCCGACCGGCTGAGCGAGCTCACCGACGAGCTCGCGATCCGCGTCCACGCGCTGGGCGGCGTCCCCGTCAACGGCCCGATGGGGATCCGCGAGCACGCGCCGATGCGGATCGAGGGCGGCGACGTCTACGCGCTGCGGGACGCGCTCGCGAGCGACCTCGACGGCTACGCGACGCTCGCGGTGACGTTCCGCGAGGCGGTCGAGACCGCCCGCGAGGTCGGCGACGAACGGACCGCCGAAGCGCTGGAAGAAGGACTGCTCACCATCGAACAGGACGCACACACGATCGAGCGCTACCTCGGCGACGACAGCCTCTAGCGGCGGACCTCGACGGTGAGATCCGTCGAGATCCAGCCGTCCTCGTTCCCCTCCTCCGTGAACACGGTTCGTTCCGTGGAGAGACAGCGGGCGTTCACGGCGGGTAGGTCGCCGGTCTCGGCCTCCTCGATCTGCTCCTTCGTCGGCATTGACTGGGTTTAGGGATACCTAAAGAGAAAAAGGTTCGGGTCGGGCGTCACGCGGCTATATAGCGCTGGGGTACCGACCGGAGTGACCCGTACAAATGGCTAAACAGTCGGTGGTACAACTTTAAAATATGCATACACCTGCGCCTTTTCCTATTTCCGATCCGTTATTTCGTCCCAGAAAGCATCTCGCACGTGTGCAAGATTCCAACGAGGGCGGTCGTGCACGGCGGACGTTTCTGAAGACGGCGGGGGTCGTCGCTACCGCCGGGCTGGCGGGCTGTAGCGGTGGCGGGAACGAGCGCGAGTCCCCGACGACCGGCGGTGGGGGTGAGGAAACGGCCACCGAGACGCCGGAAAACGGCGACGAGGAGACGCCGACCGGCAACACGCTGTCGCTGTCGATCCCGAACGCGGCGAACTTCGATCCGGTCCAGATCAAGGGCGATGGCTCACAGCTCGTCTCCGATCACGTGTTCAGCGAGCTGTTCAGCCTCCCCCGCGGGAGTCTGGAGCCCGAGGCCCAGCTGATCTCGGACTACTCGGTCTCCGACGACGGGCGGACGTACACGTTCCAACTCCGGGAGGACGTGACGTTCCACAACGGCGACCAGCTGACCGCCTCGGACGTGGTGTACTCCTGGGAGCGGCTGGCCGCCTCCGAGAACAGTCAGGAGGGTGGGGTCATCCTCGAAGGCGGGTTCCAGATTGAGCACGAGACGACGACGGAGACCGTCGACGGCGAGGAGCAGGAGGTGTACGAGCCCGGGAGTCTGGCGGTCGAAGCGGTCGACGACACGACGCTCGAAGTGACGCTCGCGAGCCCCTTCTTCGACGCGCTGTTCTGGTTCGCGTACGGCTCGCTGAGCCCGGTGCCGGAGGGGATCGTCGGCGACATCGAGGGGTACGACGGCGAGATGGAGTACTCCGAGTTCGCCTCGCAGTCGCCGATCGGGACCGGCCCGTTCCGGACGGACACCGTCGAGACGGGGACGGAGGTCGTCCTCGCCGCCGACGAGGCGTACCACGGCGAGGCGCCCGGCCCCGACGAGATCCGGATGCAGGTCGTCCAGAACACGCAGGCCCGCTACCAGCGTGCGGTCAACGAGAGCGTACAGGTGTTCGAGCTCCCGAACTCCCGGTTCGACCCGAGTAAGGTCTCCTTCGAGGAGAGTCGCGAACTCGGCCAGCGCGTGGGGACGTACGGGCCGCTGTCGAACGACGAGACCGTGAACTATGCGACGTGGGACGACGCCTACACCGCGTACTTCATCTTCGACTGCTCCCGCGTCGAGAAGCCGATCCGGCAGGCGCTGAACTACGCGGTCAATCAGGAGAACTTCGTCGAGCAGGGGTTCCGCGGCGTCGGCGAGCCGGCGTACCACCAGAGCCCGCCGTCGGTGTACCCCGGCGGGAAGGAGGCGTACGACCAGCACGCGGAGGAGAACTTCCCGTACGGCTACAACGAGGCGATGATGGAGGAGGCACGGACGACGATGGAGGAGGCGGGCTACGGCCCGGACGACCCCGCCTCGATCACGCTCTCGCTGTACAACGACCGGAACCCGGACGCTTACTCCCGGATCGCGGACATCCTCCGCTCGAAGGCGGCGGCGATTCACGTCGACCTCACGGTGGAGCGGGCGCCGTTCAACACCATCATCAGCGAGGCCGTCAGCGGCAACCTCGACATGTACACGCTCGGGAACGGGCTTGAGTACCCCTCCCCGATGGATATGCTCAAGTTCGGCCGTCCGTACGAGGGGAACCTCGTGCGGTGGCGTGAGGACCCCTCCGACGCCTCCGAGCGCGCGGCCGAGGCGTGGGAGCAGATTCAGAACAACCTCGGGCCCGGCGAGGACGCACAGCAGGCCCGCAACGAGGCGTTCATCACGATGGAGGAGGCGATCTGGGAGGACGCGATCTACCTCACGAACTACCACCCGCGCGGCCAGCAGTGGTGGTACGACGACGTCGACGTGCCGGTCCAGAGCAGCGGCTTCCACGACCGCCTGTACGACGACGTGACGTTCTGACTCCCCGGCCGATTTTTCCTCCACATGATGACTGACCGACGCGACGACGCCTCATGAATCGGCTCACCTATCTGCTCCGGCGGATACTGATGTCGATCCCCGTGCTGTGGCTGGGGACGACGGCGACGTTCCTGATCATCCGGGTCGGCCCGCTCAGCCCGGCGGCCGCGATCGTCGGCCCGATCAACAGTTCACAGGCACAGGAACAGCTGGAACGCATCCGCCAACAGCTCGGGCTCACCGACCCCATCGGCGTGCAGTACGTCGAGTACATGACGGACCTGATCACGCTCGACCTCGGGCAGTCGTGGGTCGTCTACCCGGGTCAGAGCACGATCTCGCTGCTCGCACAGTTCGGGCCGCGGACGATCTGGCTCGGGCTCTGGGCGGTGCTGATCCCCATCTTCGTCGGCATCCCGCTGGGGATCTACGCGGGGCTCAACGCCAACACCGCCGAGGACTACGCCGCCTCCGTCGGCGGGATCGTCTGGCGGGCGATGCCGAACTTCTGGCTGGCAGTGATCCTGCTCGCACTGCTGTCCCGCACGGAGTCGCTGTTCCTCGGTACGGGCTGGGAGTCGTTCCTGATCGAGACCGAGCTCGTCGGCGCGCCGGACCTCTCGAACCTCGGGAGCGTCGACGGGTTCGTCACGGCGACCAAGCAGATCCTCCCCGCCGCGTTCGTGCTCGGCTCGGCGTCGATGGGGAACGAGCTCCGGCTCTCCCGGACCGCCGTCCTCGAAATCATCACCGAGGACTTCGTCGACATGGCCAAGGCCACCGGCGTCCCCGACCACCGGATCGTCGGGAAACACGTGCTCCGGAACGCGATGATCCCGCTGATCCCGATCGTCACCAGCGAGGCGTACCTCCTTGTCGGCGGGAGCGTGCTCGTCGAGGTCGTCTTCGGCATCAACGGGATCGGGACGCTGTTCTACGAGGCGATGACCAGCGGCGATCTCCCGCTCGCGGGCTCGCTGATGTTCGTGTTCATCCTGATAACCGTCTCCATCAACATCGCACAGGATCTGCTGTACACGGTGATCGATCCACGGATCGGCTACGAGGAGCGACGATGAGCGGGGAGGTGTACCAGCGGGACGCCGGCCGGCGCCGGCTCCCCGTGCTCGTGCACTCCGCCGCCGGCTGGGCGCTGGTCGCCGGCCTGCTCGTGCTCCCGGAGTTCGGCGCGCTGCTGCAGTTCGCGGCCGAGATCCTCCCGCTCGGCGCCGGGGTGACGAGCCTCGCCGAGTCGGTCCCCACCCTGATCAGCCGTGAGACGATCCCGAACCAGGGGGCGCTCGTTCCCGGCGAAGGCTGGCAAGGGACGTTCCTCGGCCTGTCGCCGGCGGGTGCGTGGGCGCTGCGGGTGGGGGTGGCGTTCCTCTACGGCGGCGTCTGGTCTGTGTGGCTGTGGTATGGCTACCGGCTCTGGCGCCGGGAGTACCGCGACGCCGACTGGACACCGCGGGACGACGCCGTCCGTGGGTTCGGCCGCCACCGCTGGGGCCAGTTCGGGCTGGTCGTCGTGGTGCTGTTTCTGATCCTCGCGCTGTTCGCACCCGCGCTCGGCCCGACGACGATGGAGCGCAACGTCGAGGACCCGTTCAGCTACGAGGTGAGCTACTACGACGAGGACGCCGGCGAGGTGCAGACGGTGACCGTCGGGCAGGCGAACCTCGAATCGACCTCGCAGGGGATCGAGGACCGCAACGTCGGGCTGTTCAGCTACGACCGGTACAACCGCTACCACCCGTTCGGCACGCTCCCCTCTGGGCAGGACCTGTTCACCGCAGTCGCACTCGGCGCGCGGGTGTCGCTGTTCATCGGACTGGTCGCGATCACCGTCAGCGCGGCCGTCTCGGCGGCGCTCGCGCTCGTCAGCGCGTACTACGGCGGGCTGATCGACCTCGCGATCGTCCTGCTCAGCGACGCGACCCAGTCGCTGCCCCAGCTGCTGGTGGTGATCATGCTCTCGGTGGTGCTCTCTCAGACGTGGATCGCCGGGCTGTACAACGGCGCGGTGCTGCTCGCGTTGATCTTCGCGCTGACGGGCTGGCCGTCGCTGTGGCGTGCGGTCCGTGGCCCGGCGCTGCAGGTGTCCGAGCGGACGTGGGTCGACGCCGCCGACGGCTATGGGCTCGACTCGCCGCGGACGATGCTGCGGCACATCTTCCCGTTCGTCGTCGGCTACCTGCTCGTCTACGCGTCGATGAGCCTCGGCGGGATCATCATCGGCGCCGCCGGCCTCTCGTTCCTCGGGCTGGGCGTCACCGCGCCCACCCCGGAGTGGGGTCGGCTCGTCAACGTCGGCCAACCGCTGCTCACGACCGTCTCGTGGCACATCGCGGTGATGCCGGGCGTACTGATCGTGATCGTCGTAACGGGGTTCAACGCGCTCGGCGACGGCATCCGCGACGCGATCGACTCCGAGACCAACCTCGAAAACGAGGAGGAGGCCAGCGCGGCCGCCAGCGGGGCCGGGGGGTAACGATGCCGGGCGATCACCCCCTCGCGGCGGCGTGGACCCGCGTCCGGAACGTCGTGCGCTCGACCGCGGCGACGTACCGCGAGGATGGCCACCAAGTCGTCGAAGCCGTGGCGGACCACGCGACGGCGCGGGAGACCGACGACGCGGTGACGCTGAGCTTCACCGTCCCGGGCGACGTTGCGGACGAACTGGCGGCGGCCGTCGACGACGACGCGACGTACCGGACGGAGGTTCAGTACGTCGACGTGGACGGAACACGGCTGTTCGTGCTCGACGTACAGGCCCCGGATGCGCCGATCGTGTTGCTCGCCGGCGGCGTGGATCACGACTCGCTGCGGCCACACGCGGCCGACCCGGACGCGCCTGCCCGCACGATCGTGCGTCGCGTCGACGGGCGCGAGGCGGCTCGGTTCGGCCACGAACGCGCCGCACCGTTCGTCGACGAGCTCGGGTAGCGGTCGCCCGACCCGCCTACATCTCGCCGTCGGGCGAGTCGTCCTGCGTCATGATGACGCCGCTAAGCAGCATCAACACGGCGAGTGCGGCCATCCCGGCGTCCCAGCCCATCCCGGCGGTCGGTCCGGCCATGCCGCCCTGCATTCCGCCACCCATCCCGCCGTCCATCCCCCCGCTCATCCCGTCCATCGTTCCCGAGCCGAGCAGCGCCTGATTCAGCAGCATCAGCACCGCGTAGGCGATCATCAACGGGCCGCTGGCGTCGCCGAGTGGGTCGGCGTACTCGGTCAGTAACAGGACACCGTGGACGAGTACGACGGCGCCCAGCACGAGCATCAGCCAGCCGCCCGTCCCCATCGCCCCCGTCGACGCGCTCCACAGCGAGTAGCCGCCGGAGACGACGCCGATCGCGGCGCCGTACAGCCGCGTGTTCGAGACCATACCCGCGCTTGGCCCGGGCGGCGCTTAAACCCGGTCTCGCCGGAGCGGGTGGCCGGCTGCCGGCGGCGGCAGGTCTATGGCCGCGCCGGCCGCGCTTCCGGACGGATGCCGTTCGACCCAGACCGTGTGGAGACGGTCACGTTCGACTCGTACAGCACGCTGGTCGACGTCGACGCCGCGGAGCAGGCGCTGGCCGACCGCGTCCCCGACCCCGAACCCGTCTCGGCGCTGTGGCGCTCGCGGTCGCTGGCGTACACGTTCGTCGCCAACGCGGTCGACGCCTACCAACCGTTCTACGAGATGAACCGCGACGCGCTCCAGTACGCCCTCGACGCCCACGGCGTCGACATCACGACCGAGGCGCGCGACGAGATCCTCGCGGTGTACCACGAACTCGACGTGTTCGACGACGTTCGCGCGGGGATCGAACGCCTCCACGACGGCGGCTACGACACGTACGTCGTCTCGAACGGCAACCCCGAGATGCTGGAGTCGATGGTCGCCCACGTCGGCATCGGCGACCTGATCGCGGACACGATCAGCGCCGACGAGATCGGCGTGTTCAAACCGGACAGCGAGCTGTACCGCCACGCCGCCGCCCGGACCGGCACACCGATCGACGAAATCGCCCACGCCACCGCGGGCTGGTTCGACGTGCTCGGCGCGCGCCACGCGGGAATGCAGGGCGTCTGGATCGACCGGAAGGGCGACCCGTGGGACGGGTTCGCCGCCGATCCCGACCTGACCGTCGCGGGGATTCACGAACTGGCCGACGAACTCGGCGTCTGAAGCGACGCGCCGAAGCGCAGGTCAGTCCTCGGCCAGTAGCACGCGATCGACGTACACGTCGAGTTCGTCGCGGCCGGCCGTCGCCGCCACGTCGTCGCCGCCGGTCACCCGGCGGGTCATCGCGCCGGCGACGGTCGTGCTCAGGAACTCCGCGGTGCTCGCGGGGTCGACCTCGCGGAAGGCGCCGGCGTCGATCCCGTCCTCGATCACGTCGACGAGCCGGTCCCGGAACGCCCGGTCGTGCTCGGCGAACTGCTCGCGGTAGCGCTCGTCGTGGGCGGCCTGGGCCCGGAGTTCGACCATCGCGGCGGTGAACTCCCCGTGCTCCGCGGCGAGGGAGGGCGCGAGCATCGCGTCGAGGATCGCGTCCAGTCGCTCGACGGCGTCGCCCTCGGCGGTCTCGGGTACCGACGCCTCGTGCTCTTCGAGCATGAACTGGAGGAACGCCAGCAGCAGTTCGTCCTTGTCGTCGTAGTGGTGGTACAGCAGCGACTTGCTCTTCTCGAAGGACTCGCCGATCCGCTGGATCGTCAGCCCCGCGTAGCCGTGCTCACACAGCGCGAGATACGTCGCCCGCATGATCGACTCCCGAGTGGTCTCGGGGTCGGCGATGAACGGTGGTGTCTCCCCCATGTCGAACGAATGTTCAGTCGCGAGGATATGGGTGTCGGTCGTGCGGCCTCACTCGGACTCGGGCGACGCGAACTCGGTCGTACACCAGTGACAGAACTCGAGATCGGCGTCGACGTCCTTCCCGCAGTTGGGGCAGGTGACCATCCCCGGGTTCTCCTCGGAGACGACCGGCACGTCGATCTCGGGCGTCACGTCGCTCTCGGTCCGGCTCCGGTAGGCCAGCAGGAACGCGTCGAACGCGCCGGCGAACTGGACGGCCATCGTGGGGTACAGCGCGGTGCTGTCGGCGATCGCCTCGCCCGAACTCATCGACACCAGCGTCCCCTTGGGAACGAACGCGAACGTCACCGCGAACGCCAGCGCGAGCCAGCCGACGCCCCGCAGCCAGCGCCGCAGGTAGAACTGCCCGAACCCGGTCGCGATAGTGCCCAGTAGCCCGGCCACGTACGGCCGGAGTCGCTCCGGAACCAACGACATACGCCCCCTGAACGGCCCGCCGGGGAAAGCGCTTCCGTCTGCCCGTGACCCTCGACGTTGAACGACCGTTCACCGGAGTCGGAAGGGTTATGGCCGGGCTGTTAGTACGAGAGTACAGACAGATGACTAGCCAGCGTGCGTCGGACGAGCGGAGGTGCGGATGAGAGGGGTCGACACCGTCGTCGACGCCGTGATGGACCACAGCAAGGTGGTGATCGCGGTGATGTTGGTGTTGACCGTCGCCATCGGCAGCGGCGCAGCGATGGTCGAGCAGACGTCCTCGCTCGATCAGTTCCAGACGGACTCGCCGGAGGGCGAGGCACTCGACTACGCCGAGGAGAACTTCTCGACCGGCGAGGGCGACACCACCACCGCGCAGGTGATACAGCGCGACGACGACGTGTTCGACCAGTCGTCGCTCGTGGGGATGCTGGAGTACCAGCAGACGCTCCACGACAACGAGACGGTCAACGCGACGCTATCGGGCGATCAGCCCAGCACGAGCATCGCGAACGTGGTCGCGATCGCCGCGATCACCGAGGAGGAGGGGCGAGACGTCCAGCGGACCGCCGCCGAACTGCAGGCGCTCAACGAGAGCGTCAACGAGGAGCGGGCGGCGATCCGCGAGCGCAACGAGACGCTGACGACCACCGCGGGGCTGCTGCGTGAGTCGCTGACGACGCTCCGGCAGAACCCCGACGCGAGCGTCGAGGCCGCGTTCGCCGACGTGCGCGCGAACACGACTGTCGAGCTCGACGAGGAGGACGCCGCAACGTTCGAGCGGGCGGCCGGGCAGCTCCGGAACGCCTCCTCCGAGGCCGAGGCCCAGGAGGCGTACCAACTCGGCACGCAGGGCGTGCTGGCGGATCAGTACACTGCCCTGCAGGAACGATCCACGGCGCTGCAGGCGGACGCCGACCGACTGCAGACGCTCGCTGACGAGCTCGAAACCGAGCGCCAGCAGTACGAGAACGCTTCCAACGCCACGATCGAAGAACAGCAGGAGCAGCTGCGCTCGATGAACGAGTCGGAGATCCACGACACGATCGGGACCGTGCTCGGCGAGGACGCCGGCGGGAACGGCGGCGACGGCCCCGGGCCGTTCGCGCTGATGCCGACCGACTACGAGCCCGGCTCGACGGAGGCCGACGCGACGATGCTGATCGTGACGATGGAGGGCGACGGCTCCGCGGCCCAGGGCGCCGCGGGTGAGGAGATAATCGACGCCCAGCTGGCGATGCAGACGCTGAGCGGGCAGGCCGACGGCGGCGACTACCTCGTGTTCGGCGCGGGGATCATCAGCGACGAGATCACCAGCTCCATGACCGACAGCCTGCTGATCGTCGGGCCGCTCGCGATCATCTTCGTGCTGATCGCGCTCGTGGTCGCCTACCGCGACGTGCTCGACATCCTGCTCGGGCTGTTCGGTATCGGCGCGGTGCTGGCGTGGACGTTCGGCTTCATGGGCTGGGCGGACATCGCGTTCAACCAGATCTTCATCGCGGTCCCGGTGCTGTTGATCGGGCTGAGTATCGACTACGCGATCCACATCTTCATGCGCCACCGCGAGGAGCGCGGCAACGGCGGGGAGGGCGGCCCGCGTGGATCGATGCGGACCGCACTCGTCGGCGTCGGGATCGCGCTGATCTACGTCACGGCGACTACCGTGATCGGCTTCCTCTCGAACCTCACCAGCCCCGTGCCGCCGATCCGGGAGTTCGGCATCGTCAGCTCCGCGGGGATCACCGCGGCGCTGCTGGTGTTCGGCCTGCTGATCCCGGCGATGAAGGCCGAGATCGACGAGTTCCTCGAAACGCGCGGGATCGACCGACAGAAGCGGGCCTTTGGCACCGGCGGCGGCGCGTTCTCGTCGGTGCTCGCCGTCGGCGCGACCGCCGCACGGAAGAGCCCCTACCTCGTGATCGTACTGGCGCTGGTGCTCAGCGCCGGCGGCGGGTACGGCGCGACCCAGGTCGACACGTCCTTCGAGCAGTCGGACTTCATCGCGGAGGATCCCGACGACTGGATGAAGGATCTCCCCGAGCCGTTCGCGCCCGGGGACTACACGGCGAAAGCAAACCTCGAGTACGTCAACGACAACTTCCTGCGACAGGACTCCCAAGGCCAGATCCTGATACGGCCCGACGGGGGTGATCTCACCGACGACGACGTGCTCCAGCGGATCGCCGACGCCGAGTCGACGGCCGCCGAGCAGGACGACGTGACACAGACGCTCTCGAACGGCGAGCCCCGCATCGAGAGCCCGCTGTCCGTGATGGAGTCGGTGGCCGAGCAGAACGACTCCTTCGCCGCCGAGTTCGAGTCGGCGGACACAAACGACGACGGGGTCCCCGACCGTAACCTCGGGGCGCTGTACGACGAGCTGTTCGACGTCGCACCGGACCGCGCGTCGAACGTCATCGACCGCGACGACGGCGAGTACACCGCGATGCGGATCGTCGTCTCCGTCCAGGGCGGTGCGAACGGCGACGCCGTCACCGAGTCGATGCGCGACGTGGCCGACGAGGTTGACGGTGAGGGGCTGGACGCCACCGCCACCGGCAGCGCGGTGCTGAACAAGATCGTTCAGGACCAGCTGCTCCAGACCGTCGTCGAGAGCCTGATCATCACGCTCGTGGCGACGTTCGTCTTCCTGATGATCGCCTACCGGTTCACCGAGGGGAGCGCGAGCTTGGGGGCGGTGACGCTGCTCCCGGTCGCGTTCAGCGTGACGTGGATCCTCGGCACGATGCACCTGCTCGACATCCCGTTCAACGTGATTACGGGGATGATCACCAGCCTCACGGTGGGGCTGGGGGTGGCCTACAGCATCCACCTCTCCGAGCGGTACAATCAGGAGCTCGAACGCACCGGCGAGATCTGGACCGCGATGGAGCGAGCGGTCACCGGCACCGGCGGCGCGCTGCTGGGGTCGGCGGCCACGACGGTCGGCGGCTTCGGCGTGCTGATCTTCGCGATCCTGCCGCCGCTGCAGCAGTTCGGCCAGATCACGGGGCTGACGATCATCTACGCGTTCCTCGCGAGCGTGTTGGTGCTCCCCTCGCTGCTCGCGGTCTGGACGCGCTTCGTCGGCCCGGACGACGTGTTCCCCGCGCCGACCGACGGTGACGACGGCGACGACGGCGGCGAGGGCGGCGACGCCACCGACGCCGGCGACGCGTCGGCGGGCACGACCACCGAAGTCACGGGGCAGGCACCCCGTGCCGAACGCCGCTTCGACCGCTCGGTCGTCGGCCCGGACGGTACGGTCACGGTGACCATCGAGACCGAGGGCGTCGACGGCCGCGCGGTCGTGTACGAGCGGACGGACGGCACCTCGACTGTCGAGGCTGCGACGCCCGAGCCGGTCCGACAGGTCGAAGCCGACGGCGTGCTCTCGGTCGCGCTCGACGGGGAGAACCCGACGCTGCGGTACACGACGACGGTACCCGAGGACGCGATGGACGGCGAGACGGTCACGTTCGACGGCGCGGTCGTCGTCGGCGGCGAGGCGTACAAGACCGACGGCGAGTTCGAGGTGTCGGTCGTCTCCGACGTGTTCGAGCGCGTCACCGCCTCCGGCACGGTGTCGGCGGCGGATCTCGCGGACGCCTACGACGGGTTCGCGCGCGAGGAGCTCACCGAGGCACAGCTCAGCCGGATCAACCAAGCCTGGACCCGCGGGGAGGAGTGATGGACGACGCCGACGCCGCGAACGCGCTGACCGAACTCGGGCTCTCGACGTACGCGGCCCGGACGTTCGTCGGCCTTCAGAAGATCGGCGTCGCCAGCGCGAGCCAGGTCGCGGGGGTGACGGAGGTCCCGCGATCGCAGGTGTACGGCGCGACTGACGAGCTGGAGGAGCTGGGCCTGATCGACGTGCAGGAGGGGTCGCCCACGCGCTACCGGGCGGTCCCGGTCGACGAGGCCCGGGAGCTGCTGTACGACCGGCTGCAGTCGACCGCCGACGCGGCGTTCGACCACCTCGAAAGCGTCCGGGGGCAGCACACCCCCTCCGACGATCGTGAGGCCATCTGGACCACGGAGGGCCGGGAGAGCGTGACCGCCCGGATCACGTCGCTGGTCGCGGGTGCCGAGGGTGCGGTGCTGTTCGCGACCAGCAACCCGGCGCTGTTGACCGGCGACGTGGCCGACGCGCTCGCCGACACCGCTAGCGCGGGCGTCGACGTGACCGTTGCCAGCGCCGACGCGGCCGTGCGCGAGGCCGCCAGCGCTGCCGGACTGTCGGCCATCGACGTGGAGGACGCGGCGCCGGAGCTCAGCGTCGGTCGGGTGCTGCTGATCGACGGCGACACGGTGCTGCTGAGCGTGCAGCCGACCGAGGAGATGCCGACGGTCGCCGACGAGTCGGCGTTCTGGAGTGAGGGGACCGGCTTCGCGCGCGTGCTGGCGGCGGTGATCCGGCAGGCGTTCGTCTGAACCAACCTCTTTTACCGGGGTCCTCCCTCGCTTCGCTCGGTCGAACCCCGGTAAAACCCGTTGATGCCAAAAGGCCGGACCTCCCTTCGGTCGGTCCGGAGAACCGCTCGCTTCGCTCGCGGATGCTTGGTTATTCGCTACCTATGTTCCCCAGAAAGTTATGATGTCTTCTGCGAGTTGTTCGGTTCGTTTATCTATAGGTTCGAATCCCCATTCATCATATTCCTCGGGGATTCTCTTCGTCATCTCGATCTTTGACTTACGGTATTCCGTACATTTATCAGAGAACGGATTATTGCTGGCTCGAACATTCTGACTATCGGCGAGTAATGTGAGATTTCCAAGTATAGATTTGTACAAGTCAAATCGTTCCTTATTCTTATCAAATACGGACCCCATGAATTATATTTATCAGATGACATTGCTGCAAGAGGAGCGATATGCTCAAGTTGAATTCGATCAGAATCAAGTTGAGTCTCTGGTATCCCTGCTTGATAATAGTCTTCTTCAAGTGTGCGAAGTAGATTTCTGGTGAACGCGCTGTTCGGAAGTTCACGTCCTTTCAATATTTCAAACAATTGGTCGTCCTCGACAGTACGATCTCTGATATGATCTTCTATCTCTGATTCCCAGTTGCTTTGTTTTGAATTTTTCAATATGCTAACGAGTTGATACATGCTATCACGATGGTGGGCAGGGTTAGAATCTTGAAGATTTGACCGAACATTAAGCTTGTTCGCTTTCATCAATAATTTTTCCATGACATTTGAATCGTCCACATTCTCTATAAGATATAGCAAAACGACCGGTGCGTGTGAATTTTTGCGTTGGAAGAACCGCATTTGCTTATTAATCCGGCTACGACTCTTACGCTGGTATTTCCGAACGGTCCCTTCGTGAATATCAATATATGTGTCTGTATAATTTTCTAATTTACCGACAAACCTTCGGATGGCAGTACTCCCTTCATGTGTATCAAGAGCTTCTGTGAAAGCCCGATAGAAGTCCTTGGTTGTAATTCGTCCTTGAGCATTGTACTGGTCGTCAACAATAAGATAATGAGTTATTGCTCGCCTTGGGGCGGCACTACTTACTTTCTCATTTTCGGTTAGCCTTGTACTGATTTTGTCCCATCGCTGTCGAATTTCATCTTCATCCAACCCCGCCTTCGTAGCTTCTTCTAATAATTTAGTTTTGGCAAGATTAAGAGGAGACAGTTCAAGGCCCCGCTCATTCTGAGTCTGAAATACTTGGTAGGCAGCGGTCATGCTCCCACAAGAAGTTCGAACAAGATTCACCTCATATACGGTTTTTCGTAGCAGTTCTTCCCGTTCTTCGGCAGTCAAATCAGATATTTTGGAAGCAAAAAAGTCATAGCAAGCTCTAAGAGGATGGTCAGAGTCTACCTCTTCTACATTTCCGTCATAGATCTTCTGATACACCTTATCATCGTCGTCGAGCAGGTGTAATGTACGAGCGGACTCACCTGTTTCGTCATGTGTTGTTAAAATACTTTCAACATTATTGTGGTCTTCAGATAATCCCGCGATATCGCGAATTGCGCAGACTAACAGAGAAAATGTGGTTAGACGTTGCTGACCGTCAACAATTTTATACACCTGAACATCTTCATCACGCTCATCTTCATCTTCTACAAGAATCACTTGACCAACAAAGTGCTCTCCCTTCGAATCATTCCCAATACTTGTAATATCATTCCATAGAGCTACTCGCTGTTCTTCCTCCCATTTATATTGCCGCTGAAAAATCGGGACTTTGAAAATTCGCGTCTTCTCACCGAGAAGATCACCTAGACGCAATTCTTTCGCGTCAAGTTCCATATTACTACTTACCATGTTAATAAATTCCCAATATGGGATTATAAAATGACGTGAAGGAGGATCATGGATAGTTATTATCCGGTAAAAAAAAAACGTACGAACTGCCCCACGAGCATTTCCTTGGTGTCTAAACGACAAACTCCCCTGCGGTCCTGTCTCAGCCCACCCACCGCAGCACACTCGCCGCCCAGGTGTACCCCGTCCCGGCAGCGAGGAACAGCACCACGTCGCCGTCCGCCACCAGCCCGCGGTCCAGCCCCTCGTCGAGCGCGAGCACCTGATCGACGCTCTGGACGTGGCCATACTCGTCGAGGTAGTGGTGGCCGTTGCCGACGCCCAGTTCGTCGGTGAGGTAGTCGTGGAACGAGCGCTTCATGTGGGTGAGCGCGACGAAGTCGGTGTCGTCGCGAGTCAGTCCTGAGTCAGCGAGCGCGTCGTCGGCCACGTCGAGGAAGTTCTGGAGGCTCACTTCGCCCAGTCGTTTCTTCATCCCGTCGGGGTCGGGGACGGTCAGCGTGTGCAGCCCCTCGTCGACGGTCGCGCGGCTCGGTGGCCTCTCGGAGCCGCCGGCGGGCATGATCACGTCCCGCGAGAACGAGCCGTCGGTGTTCGCGGCGTGGCCGTGGACGGTCGCGAGCGCGCGCTCGCCAGCGTCGCGTTCGAGCACGGTTGCACACGCCCCCGAGCCGAAGTTGAACATGAACGAGGCGTCGGCGTCGGTGTAGTCGACGAGGTCCTCCTCGCGGCTGGCGCCGACGAGCAGCGCGGTGTCCACGTCGCCCATCTCGATCTGTGCGGCGACCTGCCGGAACGCGATCGGCTGGCCGGCACAGAGCGAGTAGCTCTCGGTCGCGTAGGCGTTCTCGGCGCCGAGGCGCTCGGCGATGTCCGCGGCAGCCGACCAGACGACGTGGTCCTTGTACTCCGAGCCGTGGTACAGCACCAGATCCACGTCGGCGGCGTCGACGCCGGCGTCGGCGAGCGCATCGCGGGCCGCGGCGACGCCCATGTCGGTCGCGTGGTCGTCCTCCGGCGGGCAGACGTGTTTCTCGACGACGCCCATCTTCTCGACGACCACCTCCTCGGGGATTCCCGAGCGCTCGGCGATCTCCTCGCCCGTGATCGTTGCCTGCGGTACGTAACGGCCGTAGCCGGTGAGTGAGACGGTCATTGAGTCGAAAGTCGCCGCCACCGCTCAGTCGCGGCGGTAGCGGTCGAGGTACTCCGGGAGCTGTTTCGCGACCGTGCCGCCGAGGCGGTCACGGACGGTGCCGAGCAGGCCGTTCGGGACGTACAGCACGAACAGCACGAAGATCACGCCGATGTAGAGGCTGGCGTGGCCGTTGAGGAACGTCTCGATGGCGCCGCCGACGGTGAGCCCGCCGACGAGGTCGGCCTCGATCACGCTCGCCGGGAGGTGCTCCCGGAGGTACGGCAGCAGGCCGCCGCCGGAGCCCCGCTTCGAGAGGAACTCCCGGACGGTCTCGTCGAACAGCCGCCCGTACAGCGGCCCGGCGAGCGTGCCGAACCCGCCGATGATCGACGCCAGCAGCGCGTCGCCGGTGACGAGGAAGTACATCGAGTTGTCGGGCGCGACCGAGCGCCGGAAGCCGGCGAACAGCCCGCCTGCGATCGCGGCGAAGAAGCCGCTGATCGCGAAGGCCGCCAGCTTGAACCGGAACGGGTCGTACCCCACCGCCTCGGCGCGCTCCTCGTTCTCGCGGATCGCCAGCAGCACCGTGCCAAAGGGCGAGTGGATCAGCCGCTGCATCGCGAGGTAGCAGACCAGCACCACCAGCCCCACCATGTAGTAGGACACCTCGGTCCCGCCGAGTTCGACGAACAGCAGCTCCACGCTGTCGCCGGTCAGCCGACCGATTGCGAGGTTGAGCGCGTCGACGCCGGGGACGCCGACGTCGAAGCCGCCGGGGTGGACCTCCGTCGAGACGGCGGCGCCGTCCCGCGGGTTCTCGCTCACGTAGTCCCAGCCGCGGACGAACACGTACGCGACCTGCGCGAAGCCGAGGGTGATCATCGCGAAGTACACCCCCGAGAGCCGGAAGGAGAGCGCGCCGATCGCGAGCGCGATCACGACCGCGAGCAGCCCCGCCAGCAGCAGCAGGAGCATAAAGGGCGTCCCCGGCGCGAGCAGCGGGATCTGCCCGTTGGCCGCGAGCACGACGAAGTACGCGCCCGTGCCGTAGAAGATCGCGTGGCCGAAGGAGAGGTAGCCCGTGTAGCCCGAGACGAAGTCGAACGACATCGCGAACAGGCCGAAGTAGAACACCGCGACCATCGTCTCGACGCGGGGCAGCAGCGTCTCGACCTCCGTGCCGAGCGGCGAGGCCGCCAGCAGCGCGTAGAGGAACGGGTACAGCGCGAACGCCGCCACGACCAGCGCGTGGGCCGTGTGCTCCCGGAGGTAGCGCCGCCACCACTCGCGTCCGCTTGCGGCCGCGATGCTGTCCTCGTCTGGGGTGGCCGGATCGGCGTCGTCCGGCGGATCAGTACCCGCCTCGTCCGCGTCGCCGCCCTCACCGGGCGGATCAGTGGGAGAGCTAATGGCCACCCACCTCCTCGACGCCGAACAGTCCCTGTGGTCGCACGATCAGCGTCAGTACGAGTACGAGGAAGATCATCATCTCGGGGAGACCGGTAAAGGTGATCGCGTTCTGGAACCACCACGTCATCGTCGCGTCGACCATGCCCACGAGGCCGGCCGCGACGACGGTGCCCCGGAACGTGCCGAGGCCGCCGACGATCACGACGACGAACGCGGGCAGCAGCGTCTCGTGCGCCAGCGGCAGGCTCGCCCCCCAGACGGGGTCCCACATCAGCAGCATGCCGGCGACGCCGGCGATCGCGGAGCCGAGCGCGAACACGGTGGTGAACACGCGGTTCACGTCGATGCCGAGCGCGGCGGTCATCTCGTCGTCCTCGCTGCCGGCCCGGACCACCATCCCGTACCGGGTCCGGGTCAGGAACAGCCAGACCGCGCCGATCGTGACGGTGCCGAAGACGATCTGGAACAGCGCCAGCGGCGACACCGACAGCCCGGCGACCGAGAGGTTCTCGACCATGAACGCCGGCTTCGTCCCCAGCGCCGCCCGCCAGTCGGTGATCGGCTGGATTCCGTAGAACGAGACGACGATGCGGGCCGCCTCGTCGAGCACGAGCGCCAGCCCGAACGTGAGCAGGATCTGGTAGATCGGCGGGCGGTCGTACAGCTGGCGGATCAGTCCCACTTCGACGGCGCCGCCGAGCGCGCCGATCGCGGCGAAGACGAACAGGGTGCCGACGAGGAAGAACAGCACGCGGGCGAGATCCCCCGTCGCGCTCCCGACCAGCACCACCATCACCAGCCCGCCGAGGTAGGCGCCGAGCATCGTAAAGGAGCCGTGGGCGAAGTTGAGCACGCCCAGCAGCCCGAACACCAGCGTCAGCCCGCTCGCGATCATCGCGTACAGCGCGGCCTTCGACAGCCCGTTGACGAACACCTCCGACAGCGTGCCGAGGCGGAAGAACTCCCCCAGCGCGTCGACGATCAGGGGTGTGAGTACGGCCCCCGTCATGCCGAGAGATGCCTCCTGAGCCGTTCGGAGTCGGTCGACACCTCGTCGGCGTCGCCGCTGTCGACGACGACGCCGTGGTCCAACACGTAGAACCGATCCGCGAGGTCGAGCGCCATGGGGAGGTTCTGCTCGACGAGCAGGATCGTGGTCTCGCCGGCCACCGCTTCGAGCGCGTCGTGGACGGCTTCGACGATCAGCGGCGCCAGCCCCTCGCTCGGCTCGTCGACCAACAGCAGGTCGTTCTCGCCCACCAGTCCGCGGGCGATCGCGAGCATCTGCTGCTGCCCGCCCGAGAGGTCGCCGGCGTCGCGGTCGCGGATCTCCTCGAGGTCGGGGAACGCGTCCCACGCCAGATCGAGCCCGGCCTGCACGTCCGACCCTTTCGGGACCGCGATGCGGACGTTCTCCTCGACGGTGAGCTGGCTGAACATTCGGCGGTCCTCGGGGATCCACCCCACGCCGGCGTCGGCGACCTCGTGGGTCTCCTTGCCGACCAGCTCCTCGCCGCGGTAGCGGATCGACCCCTCGCGGGGCGGGGTGAGCTGGAGGATGCTCCGCAGCGTCGTCGTCTTCCCGACGCCGTTGCGGCCCATCAGCGCGACCACCTCGCCCTCCTCGACTTCGAGGTCGACGCCTTCGAGGATGTGGCTCTCGCCGTAGTACGTCTCGACGCCGTCGAGTTCGAGCAGGCTCACGCGCCGGCCACCTCCTCGTCGTCGTCGGTGGTCGCGCCGCTGGTCGGCGGGTCGTCACCGTCCTCGCCGCCTCCACGTGCCGGCGAGCCGTCGTCCTCGCCGTACCCGCCGAGGTACGCCCGCTGTACCGCGGGGTCGTCTCGCACGGCCGCGGGCTCGTCGTCGGCGATAACCGCGCCTTGGTTCAGCACGACGATGCGGTCGGAGACGTTCATCACGATGTCCATGTTGTGCTCGACCAGCAGCACCGCGTGGTCGGTCGCCACGTCGGCGATCAGGTCGATGATGTCGTCGACGCTCTCGCTGGAGACGCCGGCGTTGGGCTCGTCGAGCAGCAGCACGTCGGGGTCGCCCGCGAGCGCGATCCCGACCTCCAGTTGGCGCTTCTCGCCGTGGGCGAGCGCGCTCGCCGGGCGGTCCGCCAGCGCGTCGAGACCGACCCGGTCGAGGATGCCGTGGGCCTCCTCGATGTGCTCCTCGAACGTGGCGGTGTTTCGCCACCCCTTCCAGGCGTTCCCGCCGGCGGCCTGTGCGGCCACGCGGACGTTCTCCAACACGCTCCGTTCGGGGAACACGTTCGTGATCTGGTACGATCGGTGGACTCCCGCCTGTGCGACCGCCGCGGGGGCGGCGTCGGTGAGCGACTCCCACTCGCCGTCCCGGCGGAGCTCGATGCTGCCGGCCGTGGGTTCGAGCGCGCCCGTCAGCAGGTCGAAAAACGTCGTCTTCCCGGCGCCGTTGGGGCCGATCAGCGAGCAGAGCTCCCCCTCCCGGAGCCGGAAGTCGACGTCGTCGACGGCGGTGAGCCCGCCGAAGTTCTTCGTCAGTCCGGCGGTGCGGAGCATCTACAGCGAGCAGTTCATCCCCGGGGCGTCGGCGGGGATCGTGGTCTCGCCCTTGCCGATCGTCGCGAGGGGCTCGCCGGGCTGGATCGCGGCGTCCCAGTTCTCGGCCCACTCGTCGCTGGTGGGTGCGAGGTTCGCGACGGTCATGGCCGAGCGGGCCTGGTTGTTGTACTCCTGGAACGTGTAGCCGTTCTCACCTTTGGGCGTGTCCGTGACGGTCATCCCTCGGAGCGCCCCGGCAACGTCGCTGCCGCTCGTCGAACCGGACTCCTCGACGGCCTGAACGATGGCGGAGGCTGCAGTGAACGTTCCCGAGGTGAACAGGTCCGGCACGATGCCGTAGGCGCTCGTGTAGGAGTCGACGAACGAGCTGTTGATCTCGTTGTCGTACTGGTTCCAGTGGTAGCGCGTCGTGAACGGGCCGAGCCCGGAGCTGTCGAGCTTCTCCTGTGTAAGCGGCTCGCCCAGCGCCTGCTGGAGCGTCTGCCCGACGACCTGACTGGTGACCTGTGTCGCCAGCCCGCCGAAAACGGAGTAGCTGTAGTCGCCCTGCAGGTAGGACGTGAACATCTGCGGGAGCGTCGAGACGGTGAAGCCGCCGACGACGCCGTCGGCGCCCGCGTCCTCGGCGTTCTGGAGCAGCCCGTCCCACTCGCTGTACCCCTGCGGGACGAAGCGCTTGTCGAGGATCTCCACGCCGTTGTTCGAGAGCACCTGCTCGTAGTTGTTGACGACCGCGCGGCCGAACGAGTAGTCCGCGCCGAACAGGTACACCGACGAGATGTCGGTCTCGGTGGCGACGTACTTCCCGCCGGAGCGGGCGTCCATCGCCGTGTTCTCCGAGGCTCGGAACACGAGATCCGAACACGTCCCCTCGTTCGAGGTGATCCCCGCAGACGCCGCGGGACCGGCCATGAACGGGACCTCGGCGGTATCGACGACGGTGTCGATCACGCGCCCGGCCGCCCCGGATGAGGCGGTGCCAAAGAGCATGTCCACGTCCTCGTTCTCCACGAGGTCGGTCGCGGCCGACTGGGCGGTGTCCGCGCTGAACTGCGTGTCACGGACGATCAGTTCGTACTCGGTGTCGCCGGCGGTCACGGTGTAGCTCCCCGTGGTCGACTCTTCGATCGGGTCGGTGTCGCCCTTGTACGCCATTCCGGAGAAGAACCCCCACAGGGCCTGCTGGCCGTAGTAACCGAGGTCGCCGGAGACCGGCTGGAGCACCCCGATGCTCATGCCGCTGCCGCCACTCAGTGCGCCTGTACAGCCTGCGAGCCCGGCGACGCCGGCAACGCCGGTCGCTCGAAGCATGCCTCGCCGCGATAGCTTTCGCGCCATATCCTCAGTGTGAGGCTCTCTCCCACCATGGATGGGCGGGTTAACATGTAAATAGCGCCGGCGTTCGGGCCGCTACTCCAGCTCGCCGAGTGCGTCGACCACGCGGTCGATCAGCTTCCGCTCGGCGCGACGGAGGTTCTTCGACGCCGCGGGCTTGGAGACGTCGAACTCGTCGGCCAGATCGCCGAGCGTCGCGCCGCGCGGGCTCTCGAAGTAGCCGCCTTCGACCGCGGTTTCGAGCGTCTCGCGCTCGGTCTCGGAGAGCTCCCGGCAGCCGTTTATCAGCGTCATCGCCGCGCCCGCGTTGCTCATGAGCTCGGAGATCTCCGGGATGCTGGTGTCCTCCCGGGAGAGCACCGAGAAGTCGTTGTTGCGCTCCAACCCTGCGAGCGCGCCGTCGGCGAGCCCGTCGTTGTCGAAGCCGACGTGCCACGTCTCGCGGCCGTCCTCGATGTAGAACGGGCCGGTGACGTAGCCGTCGTTCTGCCGGATCGTGCGCATCGCGCTGGTCTCCTGAATCGTGGTCCGGATTCGGGCCGCTCCATCGCGCTTGGCGAGCAGGTCGAACCCCTCCATCCCCCGGTGCTCGCGGAGCATCGACAGCCCCTGATCGAGCTCGTGGCGGTCCGGCGCCTCGACGACCATCCGGGTTTCGAGCTTCCCGGCCGCGGGGTTGAACTCCCAGTAGGAGGCGGCGAAGCTCAGCTCGGCGTCGTCCGTCGTGTCGATGAACGGGCAGTCGTACTGCCGCATATCGAGTGCGATGTCGATCATGGGGCGCTGTACCATCATGAACGATTCTCGGGTTCCGTGTTAAGGGTTTCCGTGGGCGGATCGCCCTGCAGGTCGGGTTCATACCTGAACCCGCCCTTATTGGGTGGTTCGGAGACTGTCCTTCCCCATGACCGACGACCCCATCCCGGGTGCCGACGGCCCGGACCTCACCGCCGCGAACGTTCTCGAGGTCGACGACGACCGCTACGCCGCCGACTCGGTCGCACTCGTGACCGGCGCGGCCTCGGGGATCGGCCGCGCGGTCGCGGTCGCGCTGGCGGCCAACGGCTGCACCGTCGCTGCGACCGACGTGGACGCCGACGGGCTCCGGGAGACCGTCGACCGCGCCGCGGAGGTCGGCGCCGACGGCGCGATCCACACGATCGAGGGTGATCTCACTGACGACGCCGACATCGAGTGGATCGTCGACACTGCGGCGGAGTACGGCGACCTTCGCTTCCTCGCGAACGTCGCGGGGCTCCAGCACGTCGCGCCGATCGAGGAGTTCCCGGCCGAAAAGTACGACCTGATGCAGCGGGTGATGCTCCGCGCGCCCACGCTGCTGTCCAAGCACGCGCTCCCGCACATCCGCGAGGCCGGCGGCGGCGCGGTCGGCAACATGGCGTCGGTCCACGGTCACTACACCACGAGCGACAAGGTGGCGTACAACGTCTGTAAGTTCGGGATCCGCGGGCTCACCCAGTCTTTAGCGGCCGAGGGCGACGGCAACGTGCGGGCGTTCTCGGTGTCGACGGGGTACGTCTCGACGCCGCTGGTGACCGGGCAGATTCCGGAAACGGCGGCGCAGCGCGGGCTCACGGAGCAGGAGGTCGTCGAGGACGTGATGCTCGGGCAGTCGCGGACGAAGCGGATGATGAGCCCCGTCGAGGTCGCGAACCTGTTCGTGTTCGGCTTCTCGCGGCACGCGAAACACCTCAACGGCGGGGATCTGCTGTTCGACGGCGGGATGACGGGGACGTACGAGTAGCCAAACCGGCCAAACGCTCAAGAATTAGCGCGGCCAACCGTTCGGTAATGGCTACCATCGAGATCGACGACGAGGTGTACGACGCGCTCCAGATCCCCGACAGCGAGCGTCCTGCCGCGGTCAAGCGGGAGTTGGCCGTTTCACTCTACGCTCGCGACGCGCTCTCGTTCGGGAAGGCGCGCGCGCTCGCAGAGCTCTCGAAGCGGGAGTTCCACGATCTCCTCGGGGAACGGGGGATCCCCCGTCACTACACCGAGGTGGAACTCGCCGAAGACCTCGAGTATGCCGAGTAGGGATCTCGTCGTTTCCGACACGTCTCCGTTGCTGAACCTTTCGCTCATCGGTCGGCTCGATCTCCTCGAATCCCAGTTCTCCGGATTGACGATCCCGGAGCAAGTCTGGTCGAAACTCACGGACGGCAAAGACGGGCTGGACGCCCTTCGTGAACTGAAAGAGAGCGGATTCCTCCGGACTGTCGAAGTCGAACGGTCCGACCTGTTCGTCGAACTGTTCCAGAGGCTGGATCTGGGTGAGACAGCAGCGATCTGCTACGCGATTGAAAAGGACGCGGACATCGTTCTGCTCGACGAAAAGGAGGGGAGGAAGGCGGCCCGCAGGCACGACCTCACCGTGACGGGGGTCGTCGGCGTCCTACTCAGAGGGGCGGAAACAGGTGAAGTCGAACTGGAAACTGAACTCGACGCGCTCCGGGAGACAGGGTTCTGGATATCTGACGACCTGTACGAGAGGGCGCTGAAGGAAGTTGGAAACTGACCGATTGCTTCGCTGCCGGTGGTTTGTATACGGTTCGTCTACTGAGAGTTGTCTATGGAACGGGTGGTCAACTCCGATTCATTCTTTAGGGTTCGACCCAAAAGAAATGTGATGGCCGACTCTTGGATTCCCGCCCTCGTCGGGCTCGTGGCACTCGTTTTCGGCGTTGGGCTTGTCATCGTTGGGTGGGGTTACCCGGTTACGACCTGCTGGGGTGGGCAGGGGGTGGAACCGTCCTGCTCTACGAACTACGCTGACTCGATTACTGCGATCGCCCTTATCGCGGGTGGAGTAGCTGGTGTCGTTTTCGGGAGTCGGAGACTCTGGAGCGTCCGGTAGGCTCGCACGGACGACTCAGTTTGACTCCCCGAACCGCTCGTCCACCGCGCTCCGGTCGATCTTCGACGGCCCTGAGGTGGGCATCTCGTCGATGAACGCCAGCGCTTTCGGGTGTTTGAACGACGCCAATCGACCGTCCAAGAACGCCGTCAGCTCCGAAAGCGTCAGCGACTCGTCGCCGACGACCACCGCCTTCCCCACCTCGCCCCACGTCTCGTCGGGGATCGGAACGACGACCGACTCGTCGACCTTCGGGTGGTCGGTCAGCGCGTTCTCGACGGCGGCGGGGTAGACGTTTTCGCCGCCGGAGACGAACATGTTCTTCTTCCGACCCTCGATGTAGTAGTAGCCCTCTTCGTCGACGCGCACGAGATCGCCCGTGGAGACCCACCCTTCGTCGGCGTCGCCCGTGGCGCCGAACGTGCCGCGGCTCTCGCTTTCGTTCTCCCAGTACCGATCGGCCGCGTGCGGGGAGGCGAGTTCGAGTTCGCCGACCTCGCCCTGCTCGACCGCCTCACCGGAGTCCTCGACCACGCGGGCGTCGACGTGCATCGCGGGCACGCCCACGCTGTCGGCCTTCTCCCGGGGCCAGCCGTCGGGCATCGTGAAGTTGTTCGGCCCACACTCGGTCAGCCCGTACCCCTGTGAGAGGTCGACGCCACGGTCCCACCACTCCCGGAGCACCGCGTCGCGACACGGGCCACCGCCGGACTTCGCAAAGCGCAGCGTCGAGAGGTCGGTGGTCTCCCAGTCGTCGTGTTCGGTCATCATCCGCAGGACCGCGGGCACCGCGACGAGCACCGACGCGTTCGTGTCTTCGACGAGGTGGAGCACTTCCCCGGGGTCGAACTCCCGGGCGATCACCACCGTCCCGCCCATGTGGAACAGCGGGAGCGTGAGCACGTTCCAGCCGCCGGTGTGGAACATCGGGAACACCATCGGCGTGGTGTCGTCCTCGCGCAGCCCCCACGCAGTGATCGTGTTGAACGAGTTCCAGAGCAGCCCCCCGTGGGTCAGCACGGTCTCCTTCGGCGTTCCGGTCGAGCCACCGGTGTGGAGAAAGAGCGCTGGGTCGTCCATCGAGAGATCCGCCGTCTCGACTGGTGAGTCGTCGGCCGGGCGCTCGGCGAGCAGCGAGGGGTGGTCGTCCGCGTCGTCTCGTTCCTCCTCGCCGGCGGGCAGTGCCCGGACCGTCGGTTCGGCGTCGATACGGTCGAGGGCGTCTTCGACAGCTCCGGCGAAGGGTGCCTCGACGACGAGCAGTGCCGGATCCACGTTATCGAGTAGTTCGCCCAACTCTCGTGCGGCGAGGCGGTGTGAGAGCGGGGCGAGCACCCCGCCAGTCTTCCCGCAGGCGAAGAACAGGTCGACCAGCGCGGGGCGGTTCCGGGAGACGACCGCGACGCGTTCGCCGTCGGCGACGCCGTGCTTGCGGAGCAGGCGCGCGGTCCGGTTCGCGCGGGCGTCGAGGTCGGCGTAGGTGAACTCCCGGCCGGTGGTGTCGTCGACGAGGCCGACACGGTCCGGCGAGAGTTCCGCGCGTTTCTCGCTCCAGGCGCCCACCCAGTCGTACGGGCGGGCGTTGTGGCCGTGGACTGGGCTGAAGCCCTTACCGGGCATGGTCGTCGAGGAACTCGCGGAGTCGGTCGGTCACAGCGTCGGCCTGCTCGACGAAGAAGAGGTGCGGGCCGCCTTCGAACAGTTCGAGTTCCGCGTGAGGGAGCCGCTCGGCCAGCGCGTGGGCGTTCTCGACGGGGAGCACCTCGTCGTCGGTGCCGTGCATGAGCAGCGTCGGCAGCGAGAGCGCGCCGAGCTCGTCGGCGGCGTCGAACGCCTGCACGGCGGCGGCCTGTGCGTTCCGGCCGGCCTCGCTGGCGTCGGAGTCGAGCCGCCAGTCGACGATATTCTCGATCAGATCGGGGTTCGCCGAGGCGAACCCCTCGGAGATCGCGGGCGTCATCTTGTACCGGATCGCCTCGCGTTCGTCGGCGTTCTCGGGCACGTCGAACATGAACGCCTGCGTCTCCGGCGGGACCGGGACCGCGTCCTCGCCGCCGTGGGAGGTACAGAGCAGCGCGAGCGAGTCGGCGCGGCCGGAGTTGAGCGCGAAGCGCTGGGCGATCATCCCGCCCATGCTCGCGCCGACGACGTGGGCCGACTCGACGCCGGCGTCGTCGAGCACCGCCCCCAGATCCTCGGCCATCTCCGCGATGGTGTACGGCCCTTCCGGGCAGTCAGACTCCCCAGTGCCGCGGTTGTCGAACACGATCGTGTCGTAGGAGTCGGCGAGGGGATCACGCTGGAACTGCCACATCCACTTCCCGTAGCCCAGCCCCTCGACGAAGATCACCGTCGGGGCGTCTCTCGGCCCCTCCCGGTCGTAGGAGAGCGCCACGTCGCCGTTGTGTGCGGTCGGCATACCCTCGAACTGTCGCCAGCGGGCTATCAAGGTCCGTATTCACATGTGAACCGGGGCAGCTACGGTGCCGCCGCGACTCGGTTTGGGGTATGCCAGTTGCGACCGTCGGCGACGACGCCGAAGTACAGCGCGACGTGACCGAGGAGACGATCGACGCGTACGCCGAGCTCACCGGCGACGAGAACCCCCTCCACAGCGACCCCGACTACGCCGCCGAGGGCTTTTTCGGCGGGATCGTCGCCCACGGGATGCTCGGCGCAGGGCTCATCAGCGCCGCGCTCGCGGCGCTTCCGGGCGATATCGTCTACCTCTCGCAGGACCTCGACTTCGAGGCGCCGGTTCGCCCCGGCGACACGATACGGGCGAGCGTCGATGTCGTCGCGGAACTGGGTGACGACCGCGTGCGCGTCGAGACGGTCGCCGAGGTCGTCGACGGGGAGGAGTCGACGACAGTGATCGACGGCGAGGCCGTCGTGCTGTCGGTGCCGCACGACGAATAGCGGAAAAGGGGAGTGCTATGGCCGGCGGAAGGGGCGCACGTCCGCGGCGATTATGGCCGACGGAACGCGCGCAGCGTGTCCCGTCGCTTGCTTGACTCCGAGAGCAGCTGTGCGAACCCCCGCTGCTCGAAGATCGCCTTCCAGTCGCGGTGGTACAGCGGGAACTCGTCGTTGACGTAGGAGACGTCGGCTGCCTCGCGGGCGCCCGCGCCGCGGGCGGACTCGTTCTCGACGGTGAGCAGCAGGTCGCCGGTCACGCGGGCCACCTCGTTGAACACCGTCTCGGCCTCGTCGGGGTGGATGTGCTGGAGCGTCTCGACGGAGTAGACGGCGTCGAACGCGCCGTCGTCGAACTCGGGCAGGATCGTGGCCGCGTCGCCGACGTGAAACGTCGCGTCCGCGGCGAGGTCGGGGTACTCCTCGCGGAGCACGTCGATGGCGTCCGCGTTGATCTCGATCCCGTGGAGGTTCTCGAAGCCGCCGTCGTGGAGGTGGGCGAGGTGCCGGCCGGAGCTACAGCCGATCTCCAGCACGCGCGCCTCCCGGTCGAGAAAGTGCGAGACGAGATCGCGCACCTGCTCGCTGGCCTCGTTCGGCCCCTTGTGAGCGTAGTACGTCGGCGAGAACTCGCCGGTCCGCTCGGCCCACTCCTCGCGCACGTCCTCTGGGTTCACTGTGTGGGGGTGGGACGCCAGCGAGTAAAGGCCCGTCGGCCTACGGACGGGCGGCTTCCGGTGGTTCGACGCTGTCGAGGTCGGACCGAAGGGGTTAACAGTTAGCCGCGAGTCCGTTGGTATGTAATGGCGACTGGTACGGTTGATTTCTTCAACGACACGGGCGGTTACGGTTTCATCGAGACTGAGGACGCGGACGACGACGTGTTCTTCCACATGGAAGACGTCGGCGGTCCCGACCTCGAAGAGGGCCAGGAGGTCGAGTTCGACATCGAACAGGCCGACAAGGGCCCGCGCGCGACGAACCTGACCCGCCTGTAACTCGGCTCAGCGTTTTCGCGACGCAGTAACTATTCGGGCGTCCGCGTTGCGGACCCCTGAACTCACACCTTCCAGCGGCGGCTATTTGCCGCCCCAGTGTGTCACACCACCGAGCGACGGCTATCCGCAACCGCCTTAGGCCGTCGGCGTGGAACGCGAACCATGCAACCACGAGCGATCGCGGAGCTCTCGACGGCCGAGCGCCGGGCGTTCTTCGACCGGGACTCGGGCGTTGAGAGCGCCCGCGAGGACGTCCGCGAGATCCTCCCGCGGGTGCGGGAGGAGGGCGACGTGGCGGTCCGTGAGCTCTCGAAGGAGTTCGACGGCGTCGACGTCGCGAACATCGACGTGACCGCCGAGGCCGAGCGCGCGGCCGAGGACGTGGACGACGACACGCTGGCGGCGATCCGCGACGCCGTCGAGAACGTTCGAGCGTTCCACGAGCGCCAGCGCCCCGACGACTGGCGCGAGACGTTCGAGGACCGCGAGCTCGGCCGCCGGTTCCGCCCGATCGAGCGGGTCGGCGTGTACGTCCCCGGCGGCACCGCCGCCTACCCCTCCAGCGCGATCATGGGCGTCGTCCCCGCGAAGGTCGCGGGCGTCGAGCACGTCGCCGTCGCGACGCCGCCCGCCGAGGAGATCAACCCCGTCACGCTGGCGGCGATTCACGAGGCCGGCGCCGACGCGGTGTACTCCGTCGGCGGCGCACAGGCGATCGGCGCGCTAGCGTACGGCACGGAGACCGTCGACGCGGTCCAGAAGGTCGTCGGCCCGGGCAACCCTTGGGTCACCGCCGCGAAGGCAGAGGTCCGCGGCGAGGTCGAGATCGACTTCCTCGCCGGCCCGAGCGAAGTCCTCGTGCTGGCCGACGACACCGCCGACCCCGAGTTCGTTGCTGCGGACCTCCTCGCACAGGCCGAACACGACCCCGAGGCCAGCGTCGTCGCCGTCACCGACGACGCCGCGGTCGCCGAGGAGATCGTCGAGGAGACCGAACGACAGCTCGCCGAGCGCGAGCGCGCGGAGACGATCCGCGAGGTGCTCGATTCCGACGCCTCGGGCGTGCTCGTCGCACGCTCGATGCCCGAGGCGGTCCTCTTTGCCGAGGAGTACGCCGCCGAACACCTCTCCATTCAGGCCGACAACGACGAGGCGCTGCTCGACCGGATCGACAACGCTGGCAGCGTGTTCCTCGGTCCGTACGCACCCGTCGCCGCCGGCGACTACGCGACGGGGACGAACCACGTCCTCCCGACGGGCGGCGGCGCGAAGGTCCACGGCGGCCTCTCGGTCGACGAGTTCCTGCGTTCATCGACGGTCCAGCGCCTCGACCGCGACGCGCTCGGCGCGCTGTCGGACACCGTCACCACGCTCGCCGAGGCGGAGGGGCTGGAGGCCCACGCCGAGAGCGTCCGCGTTCGGCTGCGGGACGGCGGGACCGGCGATAGCGCCGGGGACGCGTCCGGCGACAGCACCGACGGTGCCGGCCGCGCCGGGGACGACAGCTAGATGCCCCGACCAGCGGCACCGACGTTCCCGGACGCCTGCGAGCGCCTGCTCCGCGATCCCGACGGCGAGCACTCGCTGTACACGACGATTGCGCCCGTCTTCGACCGTCTGACCGACGCCGAGCGCGTCGCCGACGATTTCGAGGCCGTCCGAGCGTTCGCCCCCGAGTCCGGCGACGCGCTCGAACTCGGCTGCGGCGTCGGCGCGTTGCTCGCCCACTTGAACGACCGCTTCGACCGCGCGCTCGGCGTCGACGCCCACCACGACCTGCTCCGCTTCACGGCTCACCGCGCCCCCGACGCGGACGTGGCCGTCGGCGATCCCCTCGACCCGCCGACGGACGCGACGTTCGACCTCGTGGTCGCGATGGCCGGGCCCGCCGCGCCGCCGATCGTCGACGACCCCGCGGCGCTGATCGAGGCCGCGGCCGACCGGCTCGCCCCCGACGGGACGCTCCTCCTGCGGACGGTCACCGACGCCGACGCTATCCGTGATGCCGTCGAATCCGTCGGCGTGCTGACCGGCAGCGGCTACCGGATGGAGCGCTCGGTGACCGATCTCCCGAGCGGTGCCGGGATCGACCTCCGGATGGGCTACCGCGCAACAGACGAGGACAGCAGCGACACTGCGACGACCAGCGAGACGATCGCGGTCCCGGTCCACGACGCCGAGTCGCTCCGCGATGCGGCGGAAGGCGCCGGGCTACAGGACGTCCGACTCGTCGACGGCTCGGGGACGACGCTGGTAGTCGCCCGGGCCTGACGGTCGGCCTCTTCCGACGTTTTCGAGAACAGTCCCGCAGGGGTCGTCGCGTGGCTACTCCGACTCCGAACCCGCTTCGGGCTCCGCGGACCCATCTGACTCTGGAGCACTGTCCGAGTCCTCACGCTCGCGGATTCGCAGCGTCGCGATCCGCGTCCCGTCGACTCCAGTGACCTCGGCGACGTGACCGTCGATCTCGACGCTGTCGCCGTGTTCTGGCGCGCGGTCCAGCCGACTGAGCACGAGCCCGCCGATCGTCTCGACGCCCTCGTGACCGAACTCGGCCCCCAGTACGTCGTTCACCGCTCCGATCGCGACGCTGCCGTCCACGTCGATCCCGCCGTCGCTCCGCCGGTGGATCGACGGCTCGGCCTCGTCGAACGTGTCCGTGAGGTCGCCGACGACCGCCTCAACGATGTCCTCGACGGTTGCGATCCCCTCGAACGAGCCCCACTCGTCGATCACCGCGGCCATCTGCTGGCTGTCGTCCCGGAACTGCGCCAGCAGGTCGTCGATCGAGGTGGTCTCGGGCACGACGATGATCTCGCGGGCGAGGTCGCCGGCCGTGACAGCCGTGTCGTCGTCGCCGACCGCGCTCAGCACGTCCTTCACGTCGACGAAGCCGACCACCTGAGTCCGGTCGTCGGCCTCGACGACCGGGTAGCGCGTGTGGCCCGACGCCGCGACGGTGTCCCGGAGGTCGTCGAGCGACGCGTCGGCCGGCACGCTCACCACGTCCGGCAGCGGCACCATCACCTCCCGAACCGTCGTGTCGTCGAGCTCGAACACGCGCTCGATCATCGCGACCTCGGCGACGTCGACGTCCCCTTCCTCGCCGGAGCGTGCGAGCACGCGTCGGATCTCCCGTTCGCCCAGCGTCTCGTCTGACTCTGAGGCCGGCGCGACCCCGAGCAGTCCCGTGAACGCGTTGGCGGCGCCGTTGAACACGACGATCCCGGGGTAGAACAGGAGATAGAACAGCTTCATCGGCGGCGCGAGCAGTAGCGAGAGCCGCTCGGTCCGGGCGATCGCGAGCGTCTTGGGCGCGAGCTCACCGAACACGACGTGGAGGAACGTGATGATCGAGAAGCCGATCGCCACCGCGGTGAGGTGGATCAGCCCCGACGGGAGCACCGATCCAAGCACCGGCTCCAGCAGCGACGCGATCGCGGGCTCGCCGGCCCACCCCAGCCCCAGCGAGGCGAGGGTGATCCCCAACTGCGTCACGGCGAGGTAGTTGTCGAGATCCGTCATTACGTCCTGCAGCGCGCCGGCGCCGGTGCGCCCCTCCTCGACCAGCTGCTCGACCGAGGTGGCTCGAACCCGCACGAACGCGAACTCCGCGGCGACGAACAGGCCGTTCAACGCGACGAGCAACAGTGCGACGAGCAGCCGGCCGACCGAGAGGGCGACGTCTACCATCGTCCCAACGAGCCGGCGGCAATCGTCTGCGACGAGTCCATACTGCACCGTCCAGCGCTGGCGGCAAAAAGCATCCCCCACGGCCGCCGGCGGTGCCCGTCGCCCGCGGACCGGGAGAGTTTTCCTGTAGAGCCGTCCTCTTTCGAGTCATGTACCACGTCGTCGGCGGCGGGATCGCCGGCCTCGCGGCCGCGTACAGCCTCCAGCAGCGCGGCCACGAGGTCCGCATCTTCGAGGGCAGCGACGAACTCGGCGGGCTCGCGGCCAGCTACGAGACCGCAGGCGACCCGATCGAGAAGTTCTACCACCACCTCTCGAAGTCCGAGGAGACGATCGTCAGGCTCGCCGACGAGCTGGGCGTCGGTGACCGCATCGAGTGGTTGGTCGGGAAGAACGCCTACCACATCGATGGTGAGACCTACCCGATGGACACCCCGTGGCAGATCCTCGCTTTCCCCCACTGGAGCGTCTACGACAAGTTCCGGCTGGGGATGCTGACCCTCGACGTCGACGTTCGAGGCGGCATTCCTGCCTTCGACACCTACGAGCGGCTCGAAGACTTCGAGGACCAGCCGGCCGTCGAGTTCGCAAAGGAGCACACGACCGAGAACGTCTACGAGACGTTCTTCGAGCCGCTACTCGACGCGAAGTTCGGCGACCGGAAGGGCGACGTGAGCGCGGCGTGGCTGCTCGCCCGCATCAAGTTCCGCGGCGAGCGCGACCTGCTTCGAGGGGAGATCCTCGGCTACCCCGAGGGCGGCTTCGAGGCGCTGCTCGACCCGCTGATCGACGCCGTCGGCCGGGACACCGTTCAGACGGACACCCGCGTCACCGACCTCGGGACCGAGGACGGCGAGGTTCGGACCGTCACCACCGAGTCCGGGGGCGAGACGACGACCCGCGACACTGAGGGCGTCGTCGTGGCGACGATGCCGAACGTGCTCGAAGAGCTTGCGGGCTACACCTGCGAGATCGACTTCCAAGGCGCGGTGTGTGCGGTAGTGACGATGGACCGCCCCCTGACAGACACGTACTGGCTCAACATCGCCGACGAGGCACCCTTCGGCGCGCTGGTCGAGCACACGAACTTCGTGCCGCCGGAGCGCTACGGCGGCCAGCACCTCCTCTACGTCGCCTCCTACGTCCAGAGCGACGACGAGTGGCTCGCGACGGCCGACGACGACGAGATCGAGGACGAGTGGCTCGACGCGATCGAGGGGATGTACCCCAAGTTCGATCGCGACCACGTCGAGGAGTTCCGACTGGCGAAGGCGCCGCGGGCCGCACCGATCTACGAGCAGGGGTATCTGGATATGGTGGTGCCGTACGATCTGGAAGCCGACGTGGCCGACGGGCTCTACTACGCCGGGATGGCCAGCGAGGCGCAGTACCCCGAGCGCAGCCTCGACGGCGGTATCGTCGCCGGGTTCGAGTGTGCGAAGCGGATCGACCGGAAGGCGGACTGATTCTCGGTTTTGTGGGACCGTGGTTTTGTCGAGTCAGTCGGCTACAGCGACGGCAACAGCATCTCGATGTTAGAACACTTCTCCCACGACCGCACAGCGGTGGTGTTCGCGGCACGGAAAAGGCCGACACAATACGTTAGAGGGGGTGAACGACGTACACGAACGAAGGTACCCGAGGTTGATCGTTAAGTAGTAAAGAGCGACCAGCCCCGTCGTGACCTGACCTCCCGTCGCGGCGGGCCTCGCGGGTGTGTGGCTCAGTCCGTCGCGTTCACCGACGATCGAGTCACCTGTTCGCCAAATCCGCCGGCTCAGCCGGTCGACTCCTGAATCTCGTCGCTGCGGTCGCCCGCAACCACCCCATCCTCGGTCTCGACGTACACGTCGTCGGCGAACCCCTCCGCGGCGTGGGGGTGTTCCGGATCGTCGAGCTTCCCCGGCGTTGAGGGGGCGTCGGGAACCTCGCGGTTCCGGAACTCTCCGAGCGGGTCGTCGATCGTGATGTCGTGGCGCTGGAAGAACTCCGCGTAGCGATCGTAGTGCTCCTCGACCTCGTCGGCCGGGAACTCCATCATCTCCGTCCAGCCGTGGTTGTAGAAGTCGAAGTTCGCCTGCAGATGGGTGATCTCCCGGGCTTCGGCCTCGGGGAAGCCGTCGCCGAGCGCCGCGAGGTAGGTGGCCATCGTGCAGTCGAAGAACGCCTCCATGTGGGGTTCGCGCTCCTCCCGGTGGCCGTCCTCGGCGCGATCGCCGAACACGCCGACGTGGAGGTCGACCAGCTTGTCGTTCATCATCTCCCCGACGACGGGCATCGTCAGCGCCTGCTTCGCCGCGAAGTGACGGACGTTCTGGCGGAGCTTCATTCGCTCGGAAGTAGCGGCGCAACGACCTTCAACCCTCCGAGACCTGCGGTATGGGTCGGCTTCCCCTACCGAAAGCCGTATGGCAACCCACATTAACCCCCGCTGCCAAACCTGAAGCCATGAGTGAGTCGTTCGTGATCATCGGTGACGGGGTCGCTGGGAGCTCGGCGGCGGAGACGCTGCGCGAGAACGCTCCGGACGCCGACATCACTGTCATCACCGACGAGGGGGAGGCTCTCTACAACCGCATCCTGATCAAGGAGTTCGCGAAGGGGAAGCTTCCGGAAGCACCCATCTCCATCCACGAGGAGTCGTGGTACGCGGAGCGGGGCATCGACCTCCAGCTCAACACCCTCGTCGTCGACATCGACACCGACGCCCACGAGGTCACGACCCACGAGGGCGACAGCTACGAGTACGACAAGCTGCTGATCGCCACCGGCGGGACGCCCGCACAGCTCCCCGTCGACAACTCCGACGCGGAGGGGATCCACCACTTCTGGACGTTCGAGGACGCCCGGAAGATCAAGGAGGAGGTCGAGGAGGCCGACACCGGCGTCATCGTCGGCGCGGGCCTGCTCGGCATCGACTTCGCGGCGATCTGTGGCGCACAGGACGTCGACGCCCACTATCTGATGCGCGGGAACGCCTGGTGGCGCTACGCGCTCAGCGAGGAGGGGGCCGAGATCCTCCACGACGCGATGCGCGAGCGGGGCGTCACCCCCGTGTTCGACTCCGGTGTCGACCACTTCGAAGTCGACGACGACGGCCACATCGAGTCCGCGGTCGACCCCAACGGCGAGGAGTTCGCCGCCGACTTCGCCGGGGTCGCGATCGGGCTGGACATCAACACCGAGATCCTCCGCGGCACCGGTCTCGACTACGACGACGACGGCATCATCGTCGACGAGTACATGCAGACCAACCTCGACGACGTGTATGCCGCCGGTGACTGTACGAAGTTCAACGACCTCATCCTCGGCGATCAGGCCCAGAACGGGGCGTGGGGCTCCGCGAAGGCCCAAGGCGAGTGTGCGGCCAAGAACATGCTCGACTACGGCGAGGACGAGTTCCGCTGGGTGTCCTCGTACTCCATCACCCACTTCGACTTCCCGTTCCTCTCCTTCGGCCACCCGACACAGGGCGACGACAGCGTCGAGCGCAAGTACTCCGACACGGAGTGGCGCCGCCTCGCGATCAAGGACGGCCGCATCGTCGGCGGCGTCCTGATCGGCGACCTCGCGCCCCAGTCGGCGTACAAGCAGCTGATGCGTGAGGGGACCCACGTCGGCGACGAGAAGGAGAAGCTGGTCGAGAAATCCTTCAGCGTCGACGATCTGGAAGCGCCGGTCGCGGACGATTAGCCGGGTCGACCGTTCCGGACACCACGACGGCGCGCCGAACTCGCGGACCGAAGTCGTTTTGCGGCGACCGTTCCCAGTGTGAGTATGGACTCCGGCGGCTCCTCGGACATGACGCTCGCGTTCGAACTGGACGCGCTGAAGTCGCTCGCCGACCCCAACACGGTGTTCAACGACGCCCGTGGGTGGACGAGCTACGTCGGCGTGGTGAGCGACAAACCAACCTACGTCGTCACCAACTTCACGCGAAAAGAGCGGATCAGACAGGACTTCTTCTCCGGCCCGCGGGGCGTCGAGGAGAGTTTGGAGAACGTCAAACGTCAGTTCGACACCGAACGCCACGTGTTCGTCGGCACCTCGGAGGAGCACCGCGAGCAGGCCGAGTCGGTCGGCTGGGAGTACCTCCCGCTCGAAAACGCCGCCGAGGCGGCCGACTGGGAGATCGCCGCCGAGGACGACGCCGAGGACCACTTCGAGGAGGGGGACCAGCGCGAGGATTGGCCCTAGCCAGCGACGGCGCGTGACCTGCTGCGAGCTCCGGCTCGCAGCGCCGGAACTCGACGCCGTCGCCGTACGTCGCTACCTCCGCGGTCAATCCCTCGCGCGCGCTGGCGCGCGTGCCTCTTCCAACAACACTAATCACGCGGAGGCCGCAGCACCGGTAATGAGTCACCAGCTTCCGGACGTGCAGGCCGACGAGCCCGACGTGACCGTCGGGCTGAGTCAGGTCGGCGTCACGGGCGTCGAGAAGCTCGTCGAACTCGAAGGCGAGGACCGACCGTACGTGCTGACCGCGGAGTTCTCCGTGTTCGTCGACCTCCCCAGCGGCCGGAAGGGGATCGACATGAGCCGGAACATGGAGGTGATCGACGAGGTGCTCGAGGACGCCGTCGACGGCGAGACCGACCGCGTCGAGGCACTCTGTGGCGAGGCGGCCGAGCGCCTGCTGGCCAAACACGAGTACACCACCACCGCCGAAGTGGAGATGGAGGCGGAGTGGGTGCTCCGGGAAGAGACCCCTGCCAGCGGCCGACCCACACAGAGCACCGTCGACATCATCGCGTCGGCGACCGCCACCGACGAGGGGACCGAGGAGGAGATCGGCTGCCGGGTCACCGGGATGACGGTCTGTCCCTGCTCGCAGGGGATGTCCGAGTCCCGCGCCCGCGAGACGCTCGACGAACTGGGCGTCGACGAGGAGACGACGGAGGCGTTCCTCGATCAGGTGCCCCAGCCCGGCCACTCTCAGCGGGGGCACGCGACCCTGACGGTCACGCAGGACACCGAGCCCGACGTCGACCTGATGGAGCTGATCGAGATCGCGCGGGACTCGATGAGTGCCCGAATCTACAACCTTGCCAAGCGCCCCGACGAGGACCACATGACCTACGCGGCCCACGCGAACGCGAAGTTCGTCGAGGACTGCGTGCGCTCGCTCGCCGAGGGCGTCGTCGACGCCTACCCCGACCTCAACGACGAGGCGGTGATCCACGTCAAACAGGAGAACGACGAGTCGATCCACCAGCACGACGCGGTCGCTGAGCGCGAAGTGACGATGGCGCGGCTCCGCGAGGAGCTCTCGGCTTAGCGGGTCGTCAGCGGTTCGGCCTCCTCCCACCGCGGGTCGAACGTCTCCCGGACGTCGGCGGTGAACTCCCGATCTTTCAGGTCGAGCATCGCGAACGGCTCCCGCGGCGCCAGCGGGTTCGGAATCTCGATACACGCCTCGGCCCCGTCGATCAGGTGGAACGAGCCGCTGACTCGATCGGTGGTTCGGACCTCGAAGGCCGGGTGACCCGCCAGCTCCTTCTCGTAGCGTTTGAGCGCCGTGTTCGGCAGCGTCTCGATCAGGTCCGGCCCGAGCAGCACCGACACCTCGGCGCCGCGTTCGAGCGCGCGCCCGAGCGCCGCGGTCACCTCGTCGCCGTACTCGCCCACGTCGAACTGTGGGGTCGGCCCGCCGGCGACGGTGATCACCCGTTCGGTGGCCGTATCGAGCCGTTCGAGCAGCAGGTCGGCGCTCTCCTCCCGGCCGACGACCGCGGTCCAGAACCCCTCCTCGGTGGGGACGCCGGCGTCGAGATCACCCTCCAGTTCGTCGACGGTCTCCTCGTACTGGGCCTCTTGCTCCCGTAGCTCCTCGCGTTTCGCGTCGAGCAGGCGGTCCAGCGCCGCCTCGGGCTCGACGGCGACGTACTTCTTCGGCCGGCTCGCGGCTTGGCTCCGCGCCAGCCCCCGTCGTTCCAGATCCTTGAGCACGTCGTACACCCGTCCCATCGGTACGTCGCTGGATCCCGAGAGCTCCTTCGCCGTGCTCGGCGAGTCGTCGAGCAGCGCCCGGTACGCCCGGGCTTCGTACTCCGAGAGCCCGAGATCGCGCAAGCTTGCCATAGTCGTCTCTCACAGTTTGCCCCTTCAAAAACTCACCGAACGTTTACCCGTGAAGGCCGTTTCGCGGCGTTTCCTGACTGGTCACTCCAGCCGCGCGACGCGCTCCATCAGCGACTCGGGGTCGCTCGCGGGCTCGTCGACGCCGGCGACGCGGGCGGTTCCGCGGTCGAGATCGGGGGCAACCGACTCGTCGGCGTCGGGGACGACCACTTTCTCGTGGTCGGCGATCCGGAGCGCCGCCCGGTGGAGATCACTGCCCGGCTCGTCGGCGACGGCGACCGTCAGCGGCTCGTGGACGAGTCGGCTCGCGGCCGTGCCGTACTCCGCGACCTGGACACCGACGCGGTGGGAGGCGCCCGCGAAGGCGCCCACGGTCTCGCGGGCGAGCTCACGGTACTCGTCGTCGCCGGTCAGCGTCGCGAGATCCACGAGCGCGTTCGCCATCGCGGCGTTGCCGTCGAGCGGGCGGAGCGGGCGGTCGAGGAGGCCGGCACCCCCCGTGGGACCGTCGTGGAACGAGCCGCCGTCGTGGAGGGTCTCGATCGCGTGGTCGGCGACCGTCGCGGCCACGTTGGCGCCGTAGCCCAGCGTCTGCTCGGCCCGGGTGAACGCCCCGACGACGGCGGCGACGTTCCCGAGCACGTCGCGGGGACCCTCCTGTCCCCGCTCGCGGAAGTGAACGACCGAGCCGTGTTCGAGCAGGTCGCGTTCGAGGTACTCCAGCACGCGCTCGCCGTACTCGCGGGCACGGTCGTCGTCGGTGTAGCCGTAGTACGTCAGCAGCGCGTCGGCGGCGAGGGCGTTGCCGCCGGCGTAGGCGGTGAGGTCGGTTCGCGGCGAGCGGGCGTTCGCGCGCTCCTCGGCGTTCTTCCGCCAGTACTCGGCGCCCTCGCCCGGGCCGACACTGCCGCCGACGGCGACGCCGCTCCAGAGGTCGTCGGTGAGGAATTCGACGGTCGACTCGGCGGGCTCGCGGTAGGCGTCCTCGCCGGTGTAGACGTAGGCGTGGGCGAACGCCCGCAGCAGCGACGCGTTCGTGTCGAGCAGCTTCGCGTGGTGGACCTCCCCCCAGTCCTGCCGACCGGCGTAGCGGAAGAAGCCGCCGGCAACGTCGTCGTGGAGGTGGTCACGGATCGCGTCGAGGGTGCGGAGGGCTTGATCGCGCTCGCGTTTGAGCGCGAACTCGACGGTTCTGGCGAGCGGGAACTTCGCGCTCTCGCCCCAGCCCGCGAAGCGATCGTCGAACTTCTCGCCGAGCTGGCCGGCGAGCTGCTCCTCGATCGCGGCGGCGACCTCGCCCGCGGGCGGGAGGTCGCCCGAGAGCGCGCGCGGGACGCGGCCGGCGTCGTCGCCCTTCTCGGCGTAGTTCTCGGCGACGCGGTCGAGCACCTGCCGCATCCCGTCGGGGGCGAGGGCGGTCGCCGTCGAGAGCACCTCGCCGTCGGGCGTGAGAAAGACGGTCGAGGGGAAGCCGCCGGCGGCGTAGCGCTCGCGCACTCGCGGCTGGCGGTCGGCGTCGACGCGGATCGGGACGTAGCGGTCGTTGACGTTGGCCGCGACGTTGGTGTCGGCGTAGGTGGTGGCGTCCATCTCGTGGCAGTCTACACACCAGGTCGTCGAGAGCGAGAGCAGTACGGGTACGGAGCGTCGGCGCGCCTCGTCGAAGGCGTCCTGCCCCCACTGACGCCACTCGACGCGGGTCTCCTCTTGCATGCTTCGTGGTCGGGGTGTTTCGGGGTAAAGCGTGTCGAACGCGAGGCTGGTAAACGCCGACCGAAGGGAGGCGGTAAACAGCCTCGTTACGCGAACGGGGAGCGAAGCGACCCGTGAGCGGCGGAGGGGGGCGAGGCCGTGCCTCCGAACGGAGTGAGGAGGAAACGGCCTCGGAACGTCGAACCGTGAGCGGCGGGCCAAGAACGTCAGCGGTGTCGCCGACTGAACGGCCGAGTGAACTATGCCGTCCGCGTCCCTACAGCTCCCTGTATGTCAGACGACGCGAACGTCGAGATCGACGTGGAGGTCGAAGTCGAAGTGGACAGCGAGGAGCTCGGAGTCGAGGCCGGCGACGAACGCGAGATCGAGGCCGAACTCGAAACCGACGGCATCGAGGTCGAAGTGGAGTTGGAGATCGAGGGGGTCGAACGCGAGGACGAGGAGACGGACGACGACGCGGACGACGAAAGGGAACACGACGCGGACGACGACGCGGACGGCGACGCGGACGACGAAGGGGAGCACGACGCGGACGACGACACGGACGACGACGCCGCGGAGATCGAGGTGACCGACGAGGGCGACGACGGCGCGACGGAAGTCTCGATCGCCAACGACGACGAGGACGGCGGCGAGACGTTCGACGTCGGCTCAGACGAGGAGGCGTAAGGTCGAACACGGCGCGGGAGCGGCGACCTTTTAGCCCGTCAGCCCCCTCTCTCGACCATGGCTACGGCAGGCGGCGAGCGACTGGAGCTACCCTGTGGCGAGACGGTCGCGCTCACGTCGCTCGACCTCGGGATGCGCGAACTCGACTGTGACTGCGGGGAGGCCCACGCGGTGGTGATGGATATGCACCCGCCGACGCGCTTCTTCCCGGAGTTCCTGGTGGAGACGCTCGACGACGTGGTCGAGACCACCAGCGAGGAGATGCCCGACTTCGGCACCCCCCACCTGATGGGGATGGTGATGGAGGAGTTCCCCGAGCAGATCGCGGTCGCCGACGCGACCGACGAGGGCGACGTCGGGTTCGCGATGGTGTGGGTCTCGCAGTTCGACGCCCGGCGGCTCCACGAAGTGGTGGTGGAGCTGGTCGTCGAGATGATGGAGCACGCGATCTCCCACGCCGAGAGCGAGCGCGCGATGACGGAGTTCGAAGAGAAGATGCTGGAGTTCGACGTGACAGCGTTCGTCGACCAGTACCGCGACGAACGCGATCTGGACCCCGAGCCGTACGTCTAATCCTCGACGCGCTCCAGTACGATACCGTCCTCGAACCGCCCCCGTTCGGCTGCCTTCTCCTCGCGAACGCGTTCGAGCTCGTCGTCGTCGACGCCGAGCCGTTGCTGAATCGCGGCCAGCACTTCTTGTACGTCGGCGAGTTCGTCGGCGCTCGGCTCCTCACGGAGCTCGGTCACCTCCTCGTCGAGCTTCTCGAACAGTCGTTCCTCGTACGCGTCGCCGTCCACGACGCGAGTGACGGGCGTTTCGCCGTCGGCCTCGATCACTGCGGGGATGTCGTCGCGGACCAGCTTATCGTACTCGCGGGACACGCTCGCCGTCTCGGCTGTCTCAGATATTGCTGTTTCGACCGAACGGCGCGCCGCCGTTACGAAATTCGTAATCTCTCTACGGACCTCGTAGCTATTCGCCGAGCTTATTACGATTCACGTATTCGGGGTGAGTAATGACGGAGACCGGCAGTGACGACGGAGCAGGGGTCCCGGAGCCAGTCACAGACGGCGGCGGACCGTCGCCGCCGACAGACGCGACCGACGACGGCGGCGCTGGCGCCGGCGAGGGTCGGACGATCCTCCTGATCGGCTCCGGCCCGATCCAGATCGGACAGGCCGCGGAGTTCGACTACTCCGGCGCGCAGGCCTGCCGGGCGCTGCAGGAGGAGGGCGCCGAAGTGGTGCTCGTCAACTCCAACCCGGCGACGATCATGACCGACCCCGAGACCGCCGACCGGGTGTACGTCGAACCCATCACCCCCGAGGCAATCGCGGAGGTGATCCGGAAGGAACAGCCCGACGGCGTCATCGCCGGCCTCGGCGGGCAGACCGGGCTGAACGTCACCGCCGAACTCGCCGAACTGGGCGTCCTCGAAGAGCACGACGTGGAGATCATGGGCACGCCGCTCGATACGATCTACGCGACCGAGGATCGCGACCTGTTCCGCCAGCGCATGGAGGAGCTCGGGCAGCCGGTGCCCGCGTCGACGACGATCAGCCTCGACGACGACGAGTCGGCGACGGAGATGAGCGAGGCGGCGCTCAAAGAGCGTGTCGAGGCCGGCGTCGAGGCAGTCGGCGGCCTCCCCGTGATCGCCCGCACCACGTACACGCTGGGCGGCTCCGGCTCCGGCGTCGTCCACGAGATGGACGAACTGCTCGAACGCACGCGCAAGGGGCTCAGGCTCTCGCGCAACGACGAGGTGCTGCTGACCGAGTCCATCTCGGGCTGGGTCGAACTGGAGTACGAGGTGATGCGCGACGCCGGCGACTCCTGTATCATCATCTGCAACATGGAGAACCTCGACCCGATGGGGATCCACACGGGCGAGTCCACGGTGGTCACGCCCTCGCAGGTGATCCCCGACGACGGCCACCAGGAGATGCGCGACGCGGCGCTGGAGGTCATCCGCGACCTCGGGATTCAGGGCGGCTGTAACATCCAGTTCGCGTGGCGCGACGACGGCACCCCCGGCGGCGAGTACCGCGTCGTCGAGGTGAACCCCCGCGTCTCCCGCTCCTCGGCGCTGGCGTCGAAGGCGACGGGCTACCCGATCGCCCGCGTGACCGCGAAGGTCGCGCTCGGCAAGCGCCTCCACGAGATCACCAACGAGATCACCGGCGAGACGACCGCCGCCTTCGAGCCCGCGATCGACTACGTGGTGACGAAGGTGCCCCGCTGGCCGATCGACAAGTTCCCCGAGACCGACTTCACGCTGTCGACGGCGATGAAGTCGACGGGGGAAGCGATGTCGATCGGGCGGACGTTCGAGGAGTCGCTGCTGAAGGCACTCAGAAGCTCCGAGTACGACCCCGCGGTGGAGTTCGACGCGCTGGAAGACGAGGAGCTTCGCGAGGGCTACCTCGAACGCCCGAGCCCGGACCGTCCGTACGCGATGTTCGAGGCGTTCGAGCGCGGCTTCTCGGTCGAGGAGGTCGTCGAGGCCACGGGCATCTACGAGTGGTACGTCGAGCGCTTCGCCCGCATCGTCGACGCGAGTCAGGAGGTCGTCGACGGCGAGTTCACGCCGGCGGCGGTCGCCGGCTTCACCAACGCGGAGATCTCCGCGCTCGCGGGCAACGTGTTCGAGGACAGCAGTCTGACGTGGCTGCCCGAGACCCGCGGCGCGTGGCGCGAGGCCGCCGAGCCCGCGGCCGCGGGTGCCGCCGAGGACGAGAGCCTCCCCGTCTCCCCGGAACGTGCCGGGGTCGGCGAGGTGGAGGCGACCGTCCCGGGCCGCACGTACAAGCAGGTCGACACCTGCGCGGGCGAGTTCGCGGCGTCGACGCCGTACTACTACTCCTCGCGCAAACCCCCGTCGTTCACCGGCCCGTTCGAGGGTGACGCCGCCGCGGGCGAACTGCAGGTCGACCGCGACGCCGAGAGCGTCGTCGTGGTCGGCGGCGGCCCGATCCGCATCGGGCAGGGAGTCGAGTTCGACTACTGTGCGGTCCACGCGGTCCGTGCGCTCTCGGAACTCGGCATCGACGCGCACGTGCTCAACAACAACCCCGAGACGGTGTCGACGGACTACGACACCTCCGACGGACTTTTTTTCGAGCCGATCACCGCCGAGGAGGTCGCCGACGCCGTCGAGGCCACCAACGCCGACGGCGTGATGGTCCAGTTCGGCGGGCAGACCTCCGTCGACGTGGGCGAGCCGCTGCAGGACGAACTCGACCGCCGCGGGCTGGACTGTGAGATCCTCGGCACCGGCGTCGACGCGATGGACCTCGCGGAGGACCGCGACCGCTTCAACCGCCTGATGGCCGAGCGCGGGATCGAACAGCCCGCCGGCGGCTCCGCGACCAGCGAGGCGGAAGCGCTCGATCTCGCTCACGAGGTCGGCTACCCGGTGCTCGTGCGCCCCTCCTACGTGCTCGGGGGGCGCGCGATGGAGATCGTTCACAGCGACGCGGAGCTGCAGGAGTACGTCGAGGAGGCGGTCCGCGTCTCCCCGGAGAAGCCGATCCTGATCGACTCGTTCCTCGAGGACGCGGTCGAGCTCGACGTCGACGCCGTGAGCGACGGCGAGGACGTGCTGATCGGCGGCGTGATGGAACACGTCGAGAGCGCGGGCGTCCACTCCGGCGACTCCGCCTGCGTGATCCCGCCGCGCTCGCTCGACGACGAGACGCTCGGTCGCGTCCGCGAGGTCGTCGAGGAGATCGCCGAGGCGCTCTCGACGGTCGGCCTGCTGAACGTCCAGCTCGCGGTGCAGGAAGATGACGAGGGGGCGACCGTCTACGTGCTGGAAGCGAACCCCCGCTCCTCGCGCACCGTCCCGTTCGTCTCGAAAGCGACGGGCGTGCCGATCGCGAAGCTCGCGGCCCGCGCGATGGCCGGCGAGCCGCTCTCGGAGATGGACGTCGCCGAGCAGATCCCCGAGCAGCCGAGCGTGAAGGAGGTCGTGCTCCCGTTCGACCGCCTGCCGAACTCGGACCCGCGCCTCGGCCCGGAGATGAAGTCCACGGGCGAGGTGATGGGCACCGCCGGCAGCTTCGGCGCGGCCTACGGGAAGGCCCAGATCGCCGCCGACAACGGGATCCCCGAGTCAGGAACGCTCGCGGTCGACGGCGACTGGCCCGCCGACGTGGTCGACCAGTTCGCAGACCACCTCGAACTGGCCGAGCCGGACGACCTCGAAGGCGCGCTGATGGCCGACGAGATCGACTTCCTGCTGTCGACGGAGCGTGACAGTCTCAGAACCGCCGTCGAGGAGGAGGTCCCCTACCTCTCGACGGCTGTGTCGGCCCGCGCGGCGCTCGAAGCGCTCGACGCCGCCGCGGCGACCGACGAGCCGCTGGCCGGCGTCGACGTGGCCGCGCTGTCGGATCGTCCGACGCGCGAGGAGAACTGGGGCTGAACGGCTCGGAGCCGTCACTCGCTCGTTTTTCGTCGATACTGCACGCGAACAGTCCGGCGACCTACTCCAGCTTGTTCAGCGCCTCGAAGAACTCCGCGTCGGGGCCGGCGATCCGCACCGGCGTGTCGGCGGTTCGGATCGTCACCGTCGTCGGCGGCTCCGGGCTCCGGGTCACGCGGCCGTCGACGACGACGTGAGCCTCCGGCGCCCCCGTGAGCCGGACCGTGATCTCGCTGTCGAGTGCGACCGCAAGCGGCGGCATCCCCTCGTCGGCGCACATCTCGTTGAGGACGATCGCGTCCACGTCGGGGTGGATCAGCGACCCGCCCTCCGAGAGGTTGTACGCGGTCGACCCCGTTTGCGTCGCGGCGAGCACGCCGTCGGCCCGGCCCGATGAGAACAGCGAGCCGTCGACCCGGGTTTCGAGCCCGATGCCGCCCGCCCGGCCGCGCTGTGGCCCCTGCAGAACGATCTCGTTGACCGCCGCGGGGCTCTCCCAGCCCTCACCGGTTGCGACGAGTCGGGGCGCTTCGCGGACCGAGAGTTCGCCGCGTTCGAGCGCCTCGACCTCCCGCATCACTTCCTGGACTGCCTCCTCCGGGCCGAGCGCGTTGAGGAAGCCGACTTCGCCGAGGTTCACGCCGAGCACCGGCGTTCCGCCGACGCCGCGGGCAGCGAACAGGAACGTTCCGTCGCCGCCGATCGCGACGACGAGATCGCACGCGTCCATCGCGTCGACGGGGTGGCCGGACTCGTCGTGTGCCCCCGCCGTGGCCTCGTCGAGCCACACCTCGACGTCTGCCTCCCGGAGGCGATCGCGAATGTCCGCGGCCAGGAACGACGCCCGCTTGTTGCCCCGCTTCGCGACGATACCGACCAACATGGCTCGCGCTTCCCACCCCGCCGGCAAAAACGCGCGGATACACACTACACGGACAACCTTCATTTGCGGGCGCAACGGAGAGTCGATAATGAGTGACCGCCCCGCGGAGGTGAGCGCGCCCCCATGAGCGACGAGGAGGAGGAAGACTGGTTCGAGCGCGCGATGCGCGAGGCCGACGAGGAGGATCCTGCGGGCGCGGACGAGGAGTCACCCGCGGCGGCGGAGTCCGCCGACGACGGGGAGGATTCGTTCGGCGGCGAGGGTGATGGAGAGGATTCGTTCGGCGGCGAAGCTGAAGACGGGGAGAACCCGTTCGGCGGCGAAGCGGAAGATGGGGAGGACTCGTTCGGCGAGCCGGTCGCCGAGGAGCCGTCGGAGCGTCCCGAGTCGGGTCAGTTCGGCGGGTCCGGCCCGGACTCGTTCGACGAGGGCGGGGAGGCGGCCGACCCCTTCGGCGGTGTCGCCGGCGACGAGGCCGAGTCCGAGGAGGACCCGTTCGGCGACGCCCCCGGGTTCGGCGAGCGCGGGGGCGGCCGTGATCCGGTGGGCGGCGAGGGCGGCGCGGACTCGTTCGGCGGCGGGGGGTTCGGCGGCGGGGGGTTCGGCGGCGGTGGCGGGTTCGGCAGCGGCGACGAGGCGGAGTCGTTCGACGAGGCGGAGCTCGATTCGGACATCGACCGGATCGACGTGGGGATCGAAGGGCTCGACGAGATGATCCTCGGCGGCGTTCCCAAGCGCTCGCTGATGGTGGCTATCGGCGCCGCCGGGACGGGGAAGACGACGTTCGGCCTCCAGTTCCTGACCGAGGCGCTGCAGGACGACCAGCGCGCGATCTACATCACGCTGGAGGAGTCCCGTGAGGCGATCCTCTCGACCGCCGAGGAGAAGGGCTGGCCGTTCCGGAAGTGGCGCGACGAGGGCCGGCTGGCGATCGTCGCGATGGACCCCATCGAGATGGCGAACTCGCTGTCCTCTATCCGGAACGACATCTCGCGGCTGGTCGAGGAGTTCAACGCCGACCGGCTGGTGCTCGACTCGGTGTCGCTGCTGGAGATGATGTACGACCACCCCGCAGACCGGCGGTCGGAGGTGTTCGACTTCGCGCGCTCGCTCAAGCGGGCGGGCGTGACGACGATGCTGACCTCCGAGGCCGACAGCGAGGACGCCTACACCTCGCGGTACGGGATCATCGAGTATCTCGTGGACGCGGTGTTCATCCTCCAGTACGTCCGCCCCTCGGACTTCCGGGAGACCAGACTGGCGGTGGAGATCCAGAAGATCCGGGACGCGAACCACTCCCGCGAGACGAAGCCCTACGAGATCACCAACGAGGGGATCTCGGTGTACCGGCAGGCGAACATCTTCTGAAGTTCGGCCGCGGTGACGGTCAACCGCGGCCGTACGAACGCTCTCCCGCGGTGACGGCCGACCGCGGGAGTGCGAAACGAGGTGCCGACGACCGTCAGTCGGCACCGTGTGGAACTCCGCCGCGGCGATGGACAGCCGCGGCGGTGTGAACCTCCATCGCTGTCGTCGGAGTAAAGACCTCCCGCCGTGAGGACGACGTATGACCGGTATCGTTCGGCGGCTCCTCCGCCGGCTGTTCAACCGCGAGTTCCAGCCGGCCGACGTGGCCCAGCAGGTCGTCGGGGGGTTCCTGCTCGCGGGGCCGTTCGTCGTCACCGAGGAGGTCTGGGTGCTCGCGGGCTTTATGAACGCCGCCCAGTGGGCGACGGTGGTCGCGATGGTGTTCGCGATCGGCTGGGGGGCGCTCTACCGCGCCGACAGCGGCCGCGACGCCGACGACGAGACCGAGGTCGCGGGGATCCCCTACCGGTTCCTGACGCTGATGCTCGTCTCCTTCGGCTCGGTGCTGGTGTTGGCGTTCAGCTTCGCCGCGCCGGAGGCGTTCGACGCCGACGCCTACCAGACCGCGAAGGCGGTGAGTATCGGCGCCGTGTTCGCGGTGGTCGGGGCCGCGACCGCCGACAGCGTGTTTTAGCCGTCGACGGCGCGTGACCTGCGGCGAGCGCCGGCTCGCAGCCACGAAGCTCGATGCCGTCGACGTGTGACGACCAATACGGCGAGTGCCCTGCTCCAGCCTCCGTGCTGGAGCCACGGAGCTCGATGCCGCCATCGCCCTCCCGGCGACTCTTGCCCCCACCGACGACGGAGTTAAATCCCCGTCACGACTACCAATCGGCAACAGTGAGCGCGACGGTCGAGACGCGCCGGGACCCCCGGGGGGACGGCACCCACGAGTCCGAGGCGTGGCAACTGAAGGAACGCATCCGCCGGACGGAGGGTGTGCTGAAGCAGCGCCGCAGCTTCTTCAGGGACGCCTATCGCCGTGCCGACTGCCGACTGATCTTCGTCGACGGGGAGCTCGCCGGCTTCGTCTCGACCCGCCGCGACGGCTACATCCTCTTTCTCGCCGTCTCGCCGGACCACCGCGGTGAGGGGTTCGGGCAGCGCCTCGTCGCCGACGTAGCCCGCGACCACGACTCGGTGACCTGCCACGCCCGCGCGACCAACGAGGACGCGCTCTCCTTTTACCGCCACATCGGCTTCGAGGTGGTGCGCCGCATCGAGAGCTACTACGAGGACGGCGGCGACGCCTACTACCTCAAACTCGGCGAGGAGCGGACGATCTCGGAGAAGCTCTCGGAGTTCGTTCGCAGGTAGGGAAACCGTTCGCTCGCGGTCAGTTCAGCGCGTCCTCGAACGCCTGCTCCAGATCGCCCTTTAGATCGTCGACGTGCTCGACGCCGACGCTGACCCGGATCAGGCCGTCGGTCAGCCCCGCCGCCTCGCGCTCCTCCTTCGGGATCGCGGCGTGGGTCATCGTCGCCGGCTGCTCGATCAGGCTCTCGACGCCGCCGAGCGATTCGGCGAGCGTGAACACGTCCGTCTCCGAGACGACCGTGCGGGCCTGCTCCAGCGTCCCGTCGAGTTCGAAGCTGAGCATCCCGCCGAAGTCGTCCATCTGCTCGGCAGCGAGCTCGTGGTCCGAGTGGCTCTCCAGCCCTGGGTAGTAGACGCGGTCGACTGCGTCGTGGTCCTGCAGCCAGTGGGCCAGTTCGTTGGCGTTCTCGCAGTGGCGGTCCATCCGGACGGGCAGGGTCTTCGTCCCGCGGAGGACGAGGAAGCAGTCGAACGGCGACGGCGTGGCGCCGACAGAGTTCTGGTAGAAGCCGATCCGGTCGTCGAGTTCGGGGTCGTCGACGATCAGCGCGCCGCCGACCACGTCGGAGTGGCCGCCGAGGTACTTCGTCAGCGAGTGGGAGACGATGTCCGCGCCGTGTTCGAGCGGGCGCTGGAGCACCGGCGTCGCGAACGTGTTGTCGACCGCCGAGAGCGCGCCGTACTCGTCGGCGATGTCGGTCAGCGCGTCGATGTCGTTGACGTTCATCAGGGGGTTCGTGGGCGTCTCCACCCAGAGGAGCTCGGTGTTCTCCCCCATCGCGTCGCGGACGGCGTCGTGGTCGGTCGTGTCGACGAAGTCGAACTCGAGGTCGTAGTCCTCGTACACCTGCGTGAAGATGCGGTGGGTGCCGCCGTACACGTCGTCGCCCGCGACGACGTGGTCGCCGGACTCCAGTAGATTGAGGACGGTGTTGATCGACCCCATCCCCGAGGAGAACGCGCGGCCGAACTCCCCGCCCTCCAGCGCGGCGAGGTTCTCCTCCAGATCGGTCCGCGTGGGGTTGCCCGTCCGGGAGTACTCGTAGCCGCGGTGGTCGCCGGGCGCGTCCTGCTCGTAGGTGGAGTTGGCGTAGATCGGCGTCATCAGCGCGCCGGTCTCCTCGTCGGGCTCCTGCCCGGCGTGGATCGCGCGTGTCTCGATGCGTTCTTCGTCGTCGTGCTCGTCGCTCATACCGACAACTGGGCCGGTGGGGGCGTCATAGTTCCGCTTCCGGCGCGGTCGGTGGGGTGTCTCGGCGGCACACCCCGTCCCGAGAACGCATCGTTTATACGCCGACCACCAGTACGCGGGAACAAGACCATGCCTAGCTCCAACGGGCCCAACACCGGAACCCGGAACAAGCTCTCGAACCACCCCCGCGAGCGCGGCACGTCGCCGCCCCAGCGCGCCATCGCCGAGTTCGACGAGGGCCAGAAGGTCCACCTCGTGCTCGACCCGTCGGTGCAGGACGGGCGCTTCCACGCGCGCTTCAACGGTCACACCGGCGAGGTTCTCGGCCAGCAGGGCGACGCGTTCAAGGTGCAGATCAACGACGGCGGCAAGGAGAAGACGATCATCGCCGCCGCCGCCCATCTCCGCGCGCAGGAGGAGTAATGACGATCTTCAAAGAGAAGCTCGACGAGGAGTATCTCACCGCCGCCGAGGTGAAAGAGGAGCTCCAGTCCGTCGAGGAGGAGCGCGCGTCCGACGAGGACCGCGAGCTCCGCTACGAGCTCGCCCGCGCCATCGAGCACGTGAACCGCTTCGCGCTGCTCGACGCCGAGGAGTCCCGCGAGCTCGTCGAGCGCCTGCAGAAGCTCGAGAAGGTCGACGAGGCCACGGCGCACAAGATCGCGGATCTGCTCCCCCGCGACCGCGACGAGCTGCGGACCGTCTACGCACAGGAGCGCTACTCGCTGTCGGGCGAGGAGCTGGACGAGATCCTCAACGTCGTCGCCGAGTACGCCTGACCGCGGGCGCTTTCGACTCGTTCTCACGCCGGGCGACAGTTTATCCGTCGGGGTGACATACTCCGGCCATGAGCGACGCCGAAGAGTCCGGTACGGCCGAGGACGCCGCCGAGGAGGAAGTCGAGTACGCCGTCGTGCTCGATCACCTTCCGTACGGGCGTCCCGACGACGATCGGCCACAGCACCAGAAACCCGAGATCGCCTACGCCGTGGGCGAACAGGAGTTCGACCTGTTCGACCTCACGCTCGTCGACGGCGCCGACGTGAGCATCGGCGACCGGATCGTCGTCGCGCCCGACGCCGACCGCGAGCTGGTCCAGCGCTACCGCGAGATCGGCCACGACGACCTCTCGCGGGGCGCCGAGCAGGAGCTCGACTACGTCATCGAGGAGATCGTCGAGCGCCACCCCGACCGCTTCCTCGAGTACTTCAACGAGGCCCAGCCGCTGACGCTGCGGCTCCACCAGCTCAACGTCCTCCCCGGGATCGGCGAGAAGCTCCGGGACGACATCCTCGAGAGCCGCAAGCGCGAGGGCCCCTTCGAGAGCTTCGAGGAGCTGGAGGAGCGCATCTCCGGCCTCCACGACGCGAAAGGCACCGTCGTCGAACGGATCATCGAGGAGCTCACCGAGGACGTGAAGTACCGGGCGTTCGTGGGCGAGGAGCAGTAGCGTCTCGCCGGCACGTTGAGGCGGCGAGGAGCAGTGGCGGAACGGGGCTTTTAACGCCGCCGACGCGGTATCGCCGGTAATGACTGGGTCCGACGATCTGCGGGACCCCGACGCCCTCATCCGTCGGGCCAAGCGGGGAAACCCGGAGTTCGACCAACACTTCCTCGTCGACGACCGAGTGCTCGACCGGCTCCCGGGCTACCTCTCGGAAGGGGCCGACCGCTCGCACGTCCTCGAGATCGGCGGCGGGACCGGCGCACTGACCGACCGCCTGCTCGCGGCCGCGCCCGCCGACGGGCAGGTCACCGTCGTCGAGCGCGACCCTGATCTCGTCTCGTTCCTCCGCGAGGAGTTCGCCGACGCGATCGAGTCCGGGGCGCTGACCGTCGTCGGCGGCGACGCGCTCGACGTCGACCTGCCGGAGTTCTCGGCGTCGGTGTCGAACCTCCCCTACGGCGCCTCCTCGGAGATCGCGTTCGACCTCCTCCCCCGGAAGCGGCCGCTCGTCCTGATGTTCCAGCAGGAGTTCGCCGAGCGCATGGTCGCCGGCCCCGGCGAGGACGACTACGGGCGGCTCTCGGTGTCGGCCCAGCACTACGCCGACGTGGAGATCGTCGAGCACGTCCCCGCCGAGGCGTTCGACCCGCGACCGCGCGTCGACAGCGCGGTCGTCCGCTGTACGCCCCGCGAGCCGGCGTACGAGGTGGCTGACGAGGCCTTTTTCCTGCGGTTCGTGAAGGCACTGTTCACCCAGCGCCGGAAGACGATGCGCAACGCCGTCCGGAACACCGGACACATCTCCGGGCTGGAGACGCCCGACGCCGTCGTCGACGCGGCCGAGGAGTCGCTGATGAGCAAGCGCGCGGGGACCGTCACGCCCGCGGAGTTCGCCGAACTCGCGCAGTTGGCGCGGCGGGTCGACCCCGGCGTCGGCGGGGGTGGCTGAATGACGGAGTTCGACGCGCTCCGGAACGCGATCTGGCTGGCGACGATGTCGACCGGCGCCCGGCTGCTGGCGACGCTGCTCGCGCTGGTCGTACTCGCGGCCGTGGTCGTCGGCGTACGCCGAGTCGGGCCATGGCTGAAAGAGCACGTCGACGACACAGTGGCGGAGCCGATTCAGGGCGGGATCGTCGCGCTGTGGTCCGCGGTGACGGCGCTGTTCCTCGTCGCCGTCTGGCGGGCTGGCTGGCTGCTCAGCCGGGGGCTCGCCCAGATCAACCCCAGCCGGCAGGACATCGTCGCGGCCGTGCTGAGCGGCGCGGTGTTGGTGGCGGCGTACGCGCTGACCCGGCTCAGTAAGAACAGCATCCGCCGGCTCTCGAAGGAACGTGGCGCGATCAGCGACCACCAACAGGAGATCGCCCACCACCTCGTCCAGATCGCGATCTTCGGGATGGCGGTGCTGGTAGTGCTGGGCATCTGGAGGGTCGACCCCGGCCAACTGCTGCTCGGTGCGGGGGCCGCGGGCGTCGTGCTCGGCCTCGCGGCCCGGCAGACGCTGGGCGCGGTGCTCGCGGGGTTCGTGGTGTTGTTCTCCCGACCGTTCGATCTGGGCGACTGGGTCGTGATCGGCGAGGAGGAGGGGATCGTCACCGACATCACCGTGTTCAACACCCGGATCCGGACGTTCGACGACGAGTACGTGATGATCCCCAACGACATCGTCACCGCCACCGAGATCCGCAACCGCTCCCGGAAGGGGCGCCTGCGACTCGAGACCGACGTGGGCGTCGACTACGACACCGACGTGGAGCACGCGATGGCGGTTGCCGCCGAGGCGATGGCCGAGACGGAGACGCCGATGGAACGCCCGGACCCCAACGTCGTGCTCGCGGAGTTCGGCGGGTCCAGCGTCGTGCTCCGTCTGCGGTACTACATCGACAACCCCAGCGCGCGGAAGATGTGGAAGGCCCGGACAGAAGTGATCGCGGCGGTCAAGGAGGCGTTCGCCGCGGAGGGGATCAAGATCCCGTTCCCGCAGCGCGAACTCTCCGGTCGGCCCGAGGTCGGCGAGCTCGCCGTCTCGGGCGTCAGTGCGAGTGACGTGAGCGACGACGACACCGAGGAGAAGAAAGAGGACGACGAGACGGACGAGGACCGCATCAAGCGCGAGGACGCCGTCAACGCCGACGACGAGACCGACGACAACGAGACCGACGCGGCGGACGACGGGAACGACAGCGAGGCGGACGAATGACCGACGACGACTCCGTGTCTGGGCTGGCCGAACGCCGCGGGGAGGAGACGAAGGTGTACCAGCCGGCGGAGGACTCGGGGCTGCTCGCCGACGCCGCCGCGGAGTTCGCCTGCGGCCGGACGCTTGAGGTCGGCACCGGCTCGGGCTGGGTCGCCGAGCAGGTCGCGCCCGAGGTGCCGGAGATCGTCGCCGCCGACGTGAACCCACACGCCTGCCGGCAGGCCCGCGAGCGCGGGATCGAGGCGGTCCGAACCAACCTCACGGACGCCTTTGCCGACGGGAGCTTCGAGACGGTGCTGTTCAATCCGCCCTATCTCCCGACCGACCCCGAGAACGAGTGGGACGACTGGATGGAGCAGGCGCTCTCCGGCGGCGAGAGCGGGCGCGAACTCATCGAGCCGTTCCTCGACGACCTCGGCCGCGTGCTCGCCCCCGGCGGGCAGGCGCTGCTTTTGGTCTCCTCGCTGGCGGGGTTCGAGGCGGTCGAGGAGTTGGCCCGCGACGCCGGCTTCGTGCCGGAGGAGGTCCGACAGGAGTCATACCCCTTCGAGACGCTGTCGATCCTGCGGCTGACGCGCTTTACGCTGTGTGGGAAGCCGTCGTCGGGGAAGATCGAGTAGGCGTCGACGCCGTTCCGGACAGCCGTCGCTGGTCGAGTTCTGTCGGAGTTTTGCGAGGGAAGAGCGCTCCGAGAGCGTCTTCCCGCATCACGGGGTGGTTGCCCCGACGATGCGAGGGAAGGGATTTGAACCCTTGGACCTCTACAGGAGCGGATCTTGAGTCCGCCGCCGTTTCCCAGCTTGGCTACCCTCGCACGCAGTCCGAGGCAACGGGCCGTCGTGGTTTAAGCCAACGGTTCGGGTCGCTCTCCCCAGTCGCCGGCGATAGTTTCACACTCCCCGGCTCCCCGTGCCGGCGATAGTTTCACGCCCCTTCCCGTTCTACTGCCCCGACGATGGACGAGCACACCCGTGACCCCGGCGTTGCGCCGCCGCTGGGGGACCCGACCGGGTGGCGCGAGGACCGCCGCTGGGAGCACGCGACGCTCCGGCGCGCGGCCGAACACGGCGTCCGCCTCTACAACGACGCCGCCTACACCGAGAGCTACGACTGCTTCAAGTTCGAGTGGTACAACTACGGCCGGGGGACCGCGGAGTCGGCGTTCTGTCACGGGATGCAGCAGCTCGCCGCCGGCACGCACAAACACGCCGCCGACGGCGGGCGGGGCGCCGAGGCCGGCGACGACGGGATGCGGTCGCTGTTCTCGACCGCGCTCGACTACCTCCGCGGGGTGCCCGACGACTTCTACGGCGTCAACGTGGCCGCGGTCCGGCGCCGGCTGCTGGTCGCGATGTTCGAACCGCGCTTGATCGACGACTGGCGGATCGCGATCGACGACCACACGCCCGACGCCTACCCCGCCGACTACGAGTACGCCGCGGGGCTGGGGTGAGATGCTCGCGCCCCAGCGCGTCGCCGACGCGGAGTACGCCAAGTGGCGCGTGCTCGCCGACGTGACCGAGACGTGGTTCGGGACGTTCGTCCACGACCCAGCCCACGCCGACCGCGCGGCGGCGACACAGCTGCTCGACGCGCGGCTCCCGTCCACGGCGGGGCTCCCCCCGACGGTGGGCGACGACGAGGCCGCGAAGTCGCTCCTCGACCGGCTCGACAGCCTCTACCGGCGCCACGACCTCCCCCACCGCGCCGTCGCCGGCCACGACACCGAGACGGCGATCCGCCTCGATCCCCTGCTCCGGAACCACGGCTACGAGCGGGAGGACTACCGGGCACTCGTCCCGGAGTCGACTGCCACACCCGGCGCCGACACGAGCCTCCAGTTCGACACCCGCCGACACGGGAGCGACGACGCGCGAGCCGTCCACGAGTCGGTCGGCCGCGACCCGGCGGGGATCGAGTACACGGCGGCGATCGCGGGCGCGCTCGCCGGCCGTGAGCTCGTCGCAGCCCGCGGCGGGGAGCCGGTCGGCGCTGCCGGCTGGTACGTCCACGACGACGAGACCGAAGGGCCGGTCGCCCGGTTCACGCACGTCGGCGTCCGGCCCGAGGCGCAGGGCGAGGGCGTCGGCGCCGAACTGGTCCGGGCGGTCGTCGATCGGTGTCCGCTCCCCGCCGAGCGGATCGTCGTCTGCGCGACGGACGAGCACGTCGGCTTCTACGAGTCGCTGGGGTTCGTCCAGGTCGCTTCCCTCTGGCGGTTCGCACGGCTCCCTTGAGCCGGCGACGGTCGCCCCGACCGGAGCGCCTTTGCTCGGCCCGGAACAGCCACGACTATGCACGACCGGGAACTCCTGTTCGATCTCGCCCGGGCCGCCGGCCCGGTGGGGTACGAGGACGGCGTCCGTGCGGTCGTCCGCGAGGCGCTCGCGCCGGCAGTCGACCGAATCGACACCGACGCGATGGGTAACGTCGTGGGCACGGTCGAAGGTGAGAGCGACCGCGAGGTCGTCGTCGCCGCCCACATGGACGAGATCGGCTTCATGGTCTCTCGGATCACCGAGGACGGCTTCCTCCGGCTCGACGCCCTCGGCGGCTGGAACGCACAGATACTCCGGGCACAGCCTGTCACCGTGCACACGGACGACGGGACGGTGCCGGGTGTCATCGGCGCCGAGCCGGCGCACACGCGCGACGAGGACGACGTGGAAGACATCGACGATCTCGCGGTCGATCTGGGGCTCGACGGCGACGCCGCGGCCGAGGCCGTCTCCGTCGGCGACGTGGTCACGCTCGACGCCGAACCGCGCGCACTCGGCGGCTGCGTGACCGGGAAGGCGCTGGACGACCGCGCGGGCGTCTACGCGATGCTCGCGGCCGCACGCGCCGCCGAGCCCGACGCGACGGTCCACTTCTGTACGACGGTGCAGGAGGAGGTCGGCTTACGGGGCGCCCGCGCGGTCGCGACCGACGATCAGTTCGATCCCGACCTCGTGCTCGCACTCGACGGGACGCTCGAACGGAGCGTCCCCGGCGTCGATGCCGCGGAGGCGGTGTCCACGCTCGGCGAGGGCGTCGGAATCAAGCGCAAGGACGCGTCCGTGATCCCCAGCCCCGCCGTGGTCGAGTGGCTCACCGACGTGGCCGACGCCGAGGGGATCGCCCACCAGCGCGAGGTCGCCGCGAACATCGGGACCGACACCGGGGCGCTGCAGAACGCCGGCGGCGCCGTTCTGTCGGGTGCACTCTCGATCCCCGTTCGCTACCACCACTCACCGGTCGAGACCGCCCACCGCGACGATCTGTCGGCGACGGTGGCGCTGCTGACAGTGGCGCTGTCACGGACGGCGTCGCTGGTGGAGTAGCCCGAAGCCGATCCCTTCTTGCCCGTTCACCTCCTTCAGTGTGGTATGCGAATCCACCAGTTGGGCGAGGGACAGCCCGAACTGGCCGTCGTCGCTGGCATCCACGGGGACGAGCCCTGTGGCGTCGAGGCGGTCGAACGTCTCGTCGCCGAGGATCCCGAAGTCGATCGCCCCGTGAAGCTGATCATCGCCAACGAGGAGGCGCTGGAGCGGGGCGTCCGGTACGTCGAGGAGGACCTCAACCGCGCGTTCCCGGGCGACCCCGACGGCGACACCCACGAGTCGCGGCTGGCCCACGAGCTCGCCCGCGAGGTGCAGGGCTGTACGGTGCTCGCGCTGCACTCCACGCAGTCCTACGCCGAGCCGATCGCCGTGATCGACACCGTCGACGAGATCGCGCGCTCGCTCGCGCCGCTGCTCCCCGTCGACGTGCTGGTCGAGACGGACAACTACACCGACGGACGGCTGGTCGAGCACGCCCACACGATCGAACTGGAGTGTGGCCTCCAGGGGAGCGAGGAGGCCGCTGAGAACGCCTACTGGCTCACCCGCGCGTTCCTCGCGGCGTCGAACGCGCTGTCGGTGCCGACCACCGACGATCGGTTGGCCCAGCCCGAACGCGGCGACGTGGAGGTGTTCCGCCTCGACGGCCCCATCGCCAAGCCGCCGGGCCGGGAGTACGACGTGGTCGTCCCGAACTTCGAGCGCGTCGAGGCCGGTGAGCGCTTTGCGATCGCCGACGGCGAGGCGCTGACCGCCGACGAGCCGTTCTACCCCGTGCTCCTCTCGGCGGAGGGGTACGACGACATCTTCGGCTACGCCGCCGAAGCGGTCGGGAAGCTGGAGTGAGCCGGCGCCGCCGGAGGGCCGGAGCGAACGCCCGGTGTCGCCGGCGGTTCGGTACGTTTATTTCCGGCACCGGGGTTTGACTGACCATGAGTGGACGCCCGCTCGACGTACTCGAGGAGTCGCTCTCGGAGCCGGTGACGGTCCATCTGAAGGACGGCGAGTCCTTCTACGGGGCGCTCTCGGGCTACGACCAGCACATGAACGTCGTGCTCGAACCGGCCGACGCGAGCGACGCCGTGCTGGGCGAACTCGACGTCGAGGAAGTGGACAACACAACGATTATCCGTGGTGACAACGTCGTTTCGGTAACTCTATGACCGGCGCAGGAACACCGAGCCAGGGGAAGAAGAACACCACGACTCACACGAAATGTCGCCGCTGCGGCGAGAAATCCTACCACACGAAGAAGAAGGTCTGCTCGTCGTGCGGGTTCGGGAAGTCCGCCAAGCGACGCGACTACGAGTGGCAGTCGAAAAGCGGCGACAACTGACGACTCTCACTGCAGTCTTCTCCGCCGTTTTCCGCCGAGTAGCGCCCGCTTTTCGCGTTACTGACGCCCCCAGCGACGGACAGCGCGATCGCCGCGCCGGCCGCCGGTATGCACGTCTCTGAATATTCTTCCCGGATACCGGCAACGATACAGCACGATAGCGGGGGTTTTTGGTTCCGCACGACCGACGGGCAGGTATGCACGAGGGTTCGGCCGAAGGGCCGACCGACGGGATGCGGGAGAAGTGTGGCGTCGTCGGTGTCGCGCTCGAAGACCGCGGGGCCGCCCACCCCTGTTACTACGGCCTGTACGCGCTCCAGCACCGCGGCCAGGAGTCGGCGGGGATCGTCACCCACGATGGGTTCCAGCAGCACGACCACGTCGAGATGGGGCTGGTCGGCGAGGCGTTCGAGGAGGACGACCTCGACGCCCTGCAGGGCTCGACCGGCGTGGGCCACGTCCGCTACCCCACGGCCGGCAGCGTCGACAAGGCCTGCGCACAGCCGTTTACGGTCTCCTTCCGCTCGGGCTCGCTCGCGCTGAGTCACAACGGGAACCTGGTCAACGCTGGCGAGATCCGCGAGGAGCTGGCCGGGGAGGGTCACGCGTTCACCTCCGACGGCGACACCGAGGTGATCGCCCACGACCTCGCTCGCAATCTGCTCGACGCCGACCTCGTCCGCGCGGTCAAGCGTACGATGGACCGCATCCACGGCTCCTACGCGCTGACGGTGATGCACGACGAGACCGTGCTGGGCATCCGCGACCCGCAGGGGAACCGCCCGCTCTGTCTCGGGAAGCTCGACGACGGCTACGTGCTCGCCTCCGAGTCGGCGGCGATCGACACGCTCGGCGGCGAGCTGATCCGGGACGTGAAACCCGGCGAGCTCGTCCTACTCGACCCCGACGGCACGGGGTACGAGAGCTACCAGCTGGTCGAGGAGGTGAACAGCGCCCACTGCTTCTTCGAGCACGTCTACTTCGCACGGCCGGACTCCGTGATCGACGAGGATCTCGTCTACGACACGCGCCGGGACCTCGGTGCGCGACTCTGGGAGGAGTCCGGCGTCGAGAGCGACGTGGTGATGCCGGTCCCCGACTCGGGGCGGGCGTTCGCGACGGGGTACGCCGAGGCCGCGAGCGAGGAGCTCGGCGACGACGGGCCGGAGTCCGCGGAGGGGCTGATGAAGAACCGCTACGTCGGGCGGACGTTCATCATGCCCACGCAGGACCAGCGCGAGCAGGCGGTCCGCCTCAAACTCAACCCCATCCGCTCGACGGTCGAGGGGAAGTCGGTCACGCTGATCGACGACAGCATCGTTCGCGGGACGACCTCGACGCAGCTGGTGTCGCTGCTGGAGGAGGCCGGCGCCGAGGAGGTCCACCTCCGCATCGGCGCGCCCCAGATCCTCGCGCCGTGCTACATGGGGATCGACATGGCCTCCCGCGAGGAGCTGATCGCCGCGGGACAGGACACCGAAGGCATCCGCGAGACGGTCGGCGCTGACTCGCTCTCGTACCTGAGCGTCGACGGCGTCGCCGAGGTGCTCGGCGAGTCGCGTGCGGACCTCTGTCTGGGTTGTGTCACGGGAGAGTACCCCTACGACATCGACGGCGAGGAGACGGATCGGGACGTCACGCGGCCGGATATCGACGACGCCGTGGTGGCGGACGACTGAGGCACGGCGACGGGCAGCCGCGCCGCTGTGACGACTGATTCGGTCGGCACAAGCTCTTTCTCACGTCGGTCGGACAGAGCCCGTATGCGGACGTTCTCGCCCGACGACGCGGATCGGCAATCGCTCGCCGACGCGCTCGGGACGACCGACGTCGCGATCAACCGCTACCGGCTCCCGCCCGGAGAGGGGCTCCCCAGCGGGCTCCACGCCCACCTCGATCAGGAGGAGGTGTTCGTTGTCCTCGACGGGACGGTGACGTTCGAGACGCCCTCGGAACCGCTCGTCGTCGACGCCGGCGAGGCGGTTCGGTTCGCGCCGGGCGAGCACCAGACCGGCAGGAACGCGGGGGAGTCGCCGGCGACAGTGCTCGCGATCGGCGCGCCGGCTGAAAGCGAGGCGGTTCGCGTCCCGCTCGACTGTCCGGACTGTGGCCACCGCGGGCTCTCCCCAGAGTGGGACGACGGGGCGTTGCTCGTCTGTCCCGACTGCGGCGGTGAGCACCGAACGCGGGGCTGTCCGGCGTGTGAGCGCACGGAGATGGAAGTCGCGGCCGGGGCGAACGACGGGGAGACGGTGGTCGTCTGCCCGGACTGCGGTGCGGAGCGGCCCGAACCGCGGTGGGCGTAGTCAGGCGATCACGTACACGAACAGGTAGACGACGACCCCGAGTGCGAACGAGATCGCCCAGAGCGGCGCCGCAATCTTCCCCACCTTCCGGTGGTTCGTCTCCGGAATCGCCGAGACGGGGTGGCTCCACGCAAGCAGCAGGGCGTAGAACACCAGCGGCACGCAGACGATCGCGAGCGTGATGTGGATCCCGAGGGTCGCGAGGTACACCGTCTCCAGCAGCCCCGTCGCCGGGAACTCCGTCGGCCCGACGAGGCTGACCCGGTAGAGGTAGGCGACGAGGAACAGCGCGAACAGGCCGAACGTCACCCCCATCAGCTTCCGGTGGCGGTCGACGTCCCCCTCACGGATCGCGCGGACGCCGAGGATCACGGTCGCCAGCGCGACCGTACAGATCAGCGCGTTCAGGTGGGGGATCGCGTCGACGATCGCCGCGGGCGCTTGCGGGAGCGCCTCGGCGGGGACGACACGCAGCGCGGCGGCGAACACCAACGCGAGCGCGACGACGGAGAGCAGTGTCGCCGTCCCGAGCGTGTGGTCGCGGACGGTAGCACGAACGTTCATACCGGAACGTCGGCCCGCCGGGCCAAGAAACGTGTGGCGACGGCACGGCGCCGTCCACGGCGATCGGGGCGGTCCGGTCGCCCGACGGCGACGCGAAAAGGAAGCCCTTTTACTGGGCCGTCGGCAATGAACGATTGCAGTAAGCACGCGAGCGTGGGTAGCCAAGCTAGGCCAACGGCGCAGCGTTGAGGGCGCTGTCCTGTAGAGGTCCGCCGGTTCAAATCCGGTCCCACGCATCGCACGGCAGGCAACCACCTGTCACACGATGCAGGTGCTCGTCCGCTGGACAGCACCCACGCACAATCCTTCCGACGCTACTCGAACAGCGACGGTGTCGTCCTGTAGAACTATGGATCTCGCCCCAGTAGGGCCAGCTATGCCCGGGAAGTCGAGCGACTCACGAGCCCTCCAACTGATCGGACTGGCTGTGGCCCTCGTCGCCGTCGTCGGCACGACGGTCCTCGGCTGGGAGTTCGGCCAGTCGGACTCGACAGCGCCCCTCGCGATCGCGGCCGTCTGTGTCGCGATCGTGGCGGTCAACTGGCTGCGGTAAGGGGCGTCGACGAGCGGTCACGCCGGCGTCGCCACTCCCGAAGGAGCGTCGAAAGAAATCGGCACTGCGGAAACGTCGGTGAGAGGGGTGCTGCCGTTTAACCGAACAGCTCGCCGAGGCCCTCGCCGGACTCCTCGTCGTCGCCCTCGTCGTCGTCCTTGTCTTCGGCCTCGGCCTCCTCCTCGGCGTCGTCCTCTTCCTCGTCCTCGGCCTCGTCGGCGCTACCGCCAGCGCCGCCGGCGGCCGCACCGCCCGCGGCGGGCGCGGCGGCGGCCGTCTCGATGGCCTCCTCGATGTCGACGTCCTCCAGCGCGGCCACGAGGGCCTTGACGCGGGACTCCTCGACGTCGACGCCGGCCGCTTCGAGCACGGCCGTGATGTTCTCCTCGTTGATCTCCTCGCCCGATTCGTTCAGCGTGAGTGCAGCGTAAACGTATTCCATTGTAAGTTACCCGAACATCTCGCCGAGACCTTCCCCGCCGTCGCTGTCGTCGTCGGAGTCGTCCTCCGGCTCGGACTCGTCGGCGTCCTCGGCATCAGTCGTTTCGTCGTCCTGTTCGTCCTCGTCCTCGTCGACGTCCTCGGAGGCTGCCGGCGCTTCCACGCCCTGCAGCTCCTCGGGGAGCGCTTCCTCGTCGTCGATCTGGGCGGCCAGCGCACGCAGCTGTGCGTCCGCCTTGCCGATCAGATCGGGCGCGAGCTCCTCGTTGACGATCGTCGCCTCGAGGCCGACGGATTTGGCCTCGCCGGCCGCCTTCGCGAGCAGGGTGCCCGCGTTCTGGGCGGTCGGGTAGGCGGCGTTGACCGAGAGGTTCCGGGCGGCCGCGGCGGCAGCCTGGATGTCCTCGCGGTACTCGTCGACGTCGAGTGCGAGCTCCTCGGGCTCGAACAGCACGCCGTCGGCGTAGACGGCGCGCAGGTCGAGACCGACCTCCTTGGGCTCGATACCCATCTCGGCGAGCACGTTCGCGAGGTCCTCGGAGACGGTCTCCCCGGCGTCGAGCACGTGGGAGTCCTCGGTGACCTTGATCGACCCCTCCATGATGCGGGCGGAGGCGCCGACCGACTGGAGCTCGCCCACGAACGGGCCGGGGTCGATCCCGGTGTCACCCTCGGGGATGACGATGTCGTTGGGGGCGACCTCGCCGGCGCCGATCGGCGCCGGAGTCTTCGAGGCTTCGAGCTCCTTGAACAGCCCGAACGGGTTGTCGTTCGAGCCGACGAAGGCGACCTCGCCGCTGATCTCCGCGGCGAGCTGTTCGAGGCCCTCGTCGACCTGCTCGACGGCGCGGGCCATGAGCGTGTTGCGGCTCATGCGCACCTCGGCGGTGCCGTGGAGCCCGCGGCGCATGCTCTGGAGCTGTCGCGAGGGGATGCCCGTGACGCCGACGATGCCGACGGCGTCGTAGCGCTCGAGGAAGTCGACGAGCTCGTCGACCTCCTGCTGCTTCCACTCGGGCACCGTCTCGGTCTTGCGGACGTCCTGGGCTTCGCTCATGCGGGCACCTCCACGGCCGGCCCCATCGTGGTCTTCACGTAGATGGAGTCGATGTTGAGGGGCCCCTTCTCGAGGTCGGCCTCGAGACGACGAATGATGACGTCGATGTTGTTCGAGACCTCGTCGGGGGTCATGTCCTGGGCGCCGACGCGGGTGTGGAACGTCCGGCGGTCGCCGGAGCGGATCTGAACGGTGTTTTTCATCCGTTCGACCGTCTCCACCACGTCGTCGTCGGGCTGGAGCGGGGTCGGCATCTTCCCTCGCGGACCGAGGACGGTCCCGAGGTAGCGGCCGATGTCTTGCATCATCGCGGCCTCCGCGATGAAGAAGTCCGTATCGTCGGCGAGGTCCTTCGCCTCGTCGTCGTCGTCGCCGAGGTCCTCGAGCTCGTCGGGGCTGAGCACCTCGTCGGCGACGTCTTCGGCGCGGACGGCGGTCTCGCCGGTCGCGAAGACGACGATACGTGTCTCCTGTCCGGTTCCTGACGGGAGCACGACGCTCTCGTCGACCCGGTTGGACGGGTCGTTCAAGTCGATGTCGCGCAGATTAACTGCGAGGTCGACCGTCTCGGTGAAGTTCCGATCGGGTGCGTCCTCGAGTGCGCGGGATACTGCTTCCTCTATTGAATCTGCCATCTTTCACCTCCGTAGTACGCGTAGGCGGCTCCTACGGGTGAGTGAAACAGGCTACGCCTGTCTCACCCGAACGGACGGCGATGCGAGACTTAAAGCCGTCGAACTCCGGGCCTGCCGAAACCCGGCGAGGGCGCCGTCTTGGACCCTGTGACGCGGTCCCGTGGCGCGGCGACGCGCCGCGTCGGCGAAGGCAAAACCCTATACCACGAACTCCACAAGCGAGCACAGGAATGGAGGACCGTACGCGGAACTACCTTCGGGGGCGTTTCGGCGACTACTACGCCGACGCCGACCTCTCGGTGCCGCCCGAGCCCGCGGCTCGGGAGTGGGGGCACATCCCCTACACCGAGAGCGACGGGACGACGATGGTCCGCCACCGGTCGCTGCTGGACATGGGCGGGGACGCCCAGTCGGTCCGGGAGTTCCTCGAACGCGAGGCGCCCCGCCACGCCTACTTCTCGGCGGCGCGCTACGACGACCCCGACAACCGGACGATGGCCGAGAAGGGCTGGCGCGGCGCGGACCTCGTCTTCGACCTCGACGCCGACCACCTCCCCGGCGTCGACGAGGCGGAAGCCAGCTACGCGGAGATGCTCGCGGCGTGTAAGGACGCGCTCCAACGACTGCTCGACCTGCTGCGGGAGGACTTCGGCTTCACTGACGACGAGCTGCTGATCGTCTTCTCGGGCGGCCGCGGCTACCACGTCCACGTCCGCAACGACGCGCTGCTCGACCTCGACAGCGAGGCGCGCCGCGAGATCGTCGACTACGTGCGCGCGGTCGACCTCGACCGCGACGGGCTGATCCGCACCGTCTCCTACGGCGGCACCACCCGCCGCGAACTCAAGACCGGCGGTGGCTGGGGCCGCCGCGTCCACCGCGAGCTCGTGGAGTTCGTCGCCGAGCTCCGGGAGATGGACCGGGAGGACGCCCTCGAAGCGCTCACGGCGTTCGACGGGATCGGCGACGGCCGGGCGAGCACCATCCTCGACGCCGCGGAGCGCAACCCCGACGCGATCCGCGAGGGGAACGTCGAGGCCGGCGGCCCGGGCCTGCGCAAGCTGATCGAGGCGCTGACCGCACAGGTCGTCCAGCAGGAGACCGCGCCGATCGACGAACCCGTGACCACCGACGTGCGCCGGCTGATCCGGCTCCCGGGGACGCTCCACGGCGGAACTGGGTTCGTCGTGAAACCAATCGACCCCGCCGATCTCGACGCGTTCGACCCGCTTTCCGACGCCGTCGCCGACCGCTTCCGCGGCCAGCGGATCATGGTGAACGTCACCGAGCCGGGGCCGGTCGACCTCGGCGCCGAAACAGCTTTAGAGCCCGGTCCGCAATCAGTGGAAGAGTACGTCGGCGTGTTCCTCATGGCGAGGGGGCGCGCCGAGAAAGCCGCAGAGTAACCGAACGACCCCGCAGGCCACCGTCGCGCCATCCGCGCGGCCCCCACACACAGCATGGACATCGACGAACTCCAGACGGTCCAGAGCAAGGAGCGCCAGAAGGACAGCCTCCAGCACCTGCGGGACTCGTTCTACGAGGACGTCGCGGCGTACATCGAGGAGCTGAAAGCGGAGCGCGAGCGCGTCGCCGAGGAAGCCGACGAGCCGTTCTCGGACCCGGAGGTCTCCCGGCTGAGCGACGACATCGAGCGCGCGGAGGACGTCGTCGAGGCGATCTACGAGCGCCGCGTCGGCAAGGTCGTCAAGATGGCCTCGTTCAAGGCCGCCGATATGCCCGTCGAGGAGGAGGGGCTCACCACCCAGGAGCGGGACCTGTTCGAGGACATGGTCGGCCGGATCGGCGAGAACCGCTCGCGCGTGCTGGAGATCCTCGCCGGCGAGGGCGACAGCGTTCCCGCAGGCTCCCCGGGCGCCCAGCCAGCGCCAACCGAGACGACGGCGACGAGCGAGCCGGCTTCGCCCGCCACCGACCCCGCGACGGGGACCGACGACACCGGCCCCTCCCGCGACGAGCCGGCGGTCGGCACGGGCGCGCCCGATCCGGCCGGCGCGTCGGGCGCCGACGAGTCGGACGACGTGCCGCCGGCACCGCCGGACAGGCCGGCCGGCGAGGCCGAGACTGCGGGGTCGGAGCCCCCCGAGGCGTCGGTCGACCCCCGATCGGATGGCGGGGTCGCGACAGCGAGCGCGGACGCGGGCGGGAGCGACGCGCCTGCGAGTGTGGACGCAGCCGCGACCGGCACGGAAGCTGAGACCGCCGCTGTGGCGGCCGACGACGAGCGGACGACCGTCCGCGTCACCGAGGACGTGGGGCGATTGCTCGGCGTCGACGACCGCGAGTACGAACTGGAGAGCGAGGACGTGGTGTCGCTGCCCGCGGACAACGCCGAGGCACTGCTCCAGCGCGAGGCCGCCGAGCAGCTCTGGTGATCGCCGGGAGCGGAAAGCGTTAGTCCCCGCCGGTCGCACGCTCGGGCATGCTCGAACCCGGCGACGACGCCCCCGAGTTCTCGCTTTCCAACCAGAACGGCGAGGAGGTCTCCCTCGACGACCTCCCCGGCGAGTACGCGGTCGTCTACTTCTACCCCCGCGCCGACACCCCCGGCTGTACCACCGAGGCCTGTTCGTTCCGCGACGACTGGGACACCTACGAGGAGGCCGGCGTCGCCGTCGTCGGCATCAGCGACGACCCCGTCGAGGATCTGGCTGACTTCCGCGAGAAGTACGACCTCCCCTTCGACCTGCTCTCCGACGAGGACGGCGAGGTGTCCGCGGCGTACGGCTCCTACGGCGAGAAGAACGTCTTCGGCAACGAGGTGATGGGCGTGTTCCGCAACACGTTCGTCGTCCGTGACGGCGAGATCGTCGAGGTGTACGAGGGCGTCGACCCCGAGAACCACGCCGAGGAGATTCTCGGGGACCTCGGCCTGAACTGAGCGCCCCGTCCGCTCAGGCCCGCAGCCGCCGCAGCTCCTCGCTGACCACTTTCCGGTTCAGCACGAGGAAGCCGGCGAGGATGCAGCCGAAGCCGGCGACCGCCGCCGGCGGGAGCGCCTCGTCGAGCAGCGCCCAGCCCGTGACGGCGGCGACCGGCGGCACCGCGTAGCTCACCAGGTTCGCAGTGAACGGCCCCCGGCTGCGCATCAGCGTGAAGTATGCGCCGTACCCCACCGAGCTCGCGACGACGCCGACGTAGCCGACGGCGACCCACGTCCACGTCCCCGACGGCACGACGATCGACTCCCCCAGCCCGAGGCTGGCGGCGTGGAGTATGATCGCGCCCAGCCCCATCGCCCACCCCGTCGTCGGGAGGCTGGCCATCGGCGCGTCGACGCGGCGGAGCAGCACGCTGCCCGCCGCGACCGCGATCACCGCGAGGAACACCAGCGCCGCCCCGAGGGCGTCCGGCCCGAGCACCGCGAAGGCGCCGTCGAGCACGTCGGGCGCGCCGGCCGGCGGCTCGGTCGCGGCGGTCGGCGACGGCCGCGCGATCAGCACCACGCCGATCAGCCCGAGGACGATCCCCGCGGCGTCACGGAGCCCCAGCCCGTCGCCCGAGAGCAGCAGTGCGGCGAACCCCACGGTCAGTACGGGGTTGAGGCTGTACACCACCGACGCGACCGAGCCGGAGGTGTAGAGCTGCCCGAAGAAGAGGAAAAAGACGTTCCCGAACACGAGAAACACTGCCGCGACGACGATCGCCGCCCAGTCCGCCCGCGTCTGCGGGAGATCCAGCCGCCCCAACACCGCGAGCGCGGCGACGGTCACGACCGCGCCGATGTCGAAGCGAAACCCCGCGAACAGGATCGGCGGGATCGTCTCCAGCCCGACCTCGATGGCCGAGAAGCCGGCCCCCCACGCGACAGCCAGCACCACGAACAGCCCGGCGTCTTGGTAGCGAGACACGTCGGGACTGGTGGCGGCGACGGCTTGAGCGTGTCCATCGCGGTCCGATCTGCCGGCCAGCGGCGTGGGAGCTGGGCCCACACCGGAGGGGGAGTTAAGTGCCGATCTCCCGCTATCGACGCCGTGAGCCGCTACCTGATCTCCGACCACCACTTCGGCCACGCGAACATCATCGAGTACTGCGACCGCCCCTTCGACTCCCCCGGCGCGATGGACAGCGCGATGCTCGACAGCCACTACGAGACGGTCCCGCCCGACGCCGTACTCGTCCACCTCGGCGACGTAGCGATGGACATGCAGGACGGCCGGGAGACGGTCGAGCGGTTCGACCAGCTCGACGGCGACCTGCTGGTGCGTGGCAACCACGACGTGGGGCTCGATCCCGACGACGCGCCGTTTCCGGTCGTCGACGCCACCGTCCTGGACCACGGCGACCGCACGTTCTACTGCACCCACCGCCCCGAAGACGTGCCCGAGGACTGGGCGGGCTGGGTGATTCACGGCCACCATCACAACAACAACCCCGAAACCCACCCGTTCCTCGCAGCCGACGAACGCCGGGTGAACGTCTCCGCGGAGCTCCTCGACTATCGCCCGGTCCGGCTGGGTGGGCTGACAACCTTGCTCGATCGGTGTGGGTCGACCGAGCGCCTACGGGACGCCGCAGCCGCCGAGTCCCGGTTCGACATCGACCTGCGGTGAGTTCAGCGCATCAGCTTCGCGAACAGTGGGTCGACGTACTCCCACTTCTCGCCGACCACGAACGGGAGCGTAAACAGCAGCAGGATCGTGAGCCCGCTCGCGACGTCGCCCGGAAGCCCGAACGTGGTCCGGAGCACGGAGCCGGCGAACATCCCGGTGTGGGTGCCGGCGATCACGAACAGCAGTTGGCGGACGGAACGGCGATCGCTGGCGGTCGACTCCATCCCCGTGCGTTCGCTCACCGAGGAGTATATCGGCCTGCCTCGGGCACGACGGCGTCCGGCGGGCTCAGCAGTCGGTCCGGAACCAGACGCTGTCGGTGCCGGAGGCGGGCTCCTCGCCGAGGCGTTCGTACCCCCGTCCGCGCCAGAACGCCCGAGCACCGCTCATCGACGCGACGCTCGACAGCACGAGCGTCCCGAAGCCAGCCTCTCGGGCATCGCTCTCCACGCGGTCGACGAGCCGTGAGCCGACTCCTCGGCCCTGACAGGCCGGCAGCACGGCGACGCTTCTGAGTCGTGCGGCTCGATCGCTCGCCCCGCCAAACGCCGGCGGGTGGTCCTCGGGTGGAAGGCTGTCGAGCGGCTGGTAGCCGCCGATGGCGACCACGTATCGACCGTCGTCGTCATCCAGAGCCGAGTGGTCACCGTCGAGCGCGCTCGCGGGGAGCGTCCCCACGAGGAACTGCCCGCCAGCGTCGACGAAGCTCCGCCGGACGTGCCGGAGGTAGCGGTTGTACTCGGGGTCGTAGTCGAGGTTCGAGCCGCGGAGCGCGCGGTCGTGGACGCGCCAGACCGGGTCGCGGTCCGCGGGTCGGTAGTGACGGAGGGTCAGGTCCACGGTCGGCTCACGGCCGACGCTCCAAAGGCGGTTGCGGTCGGGGAAAAAGGGACGCCGGCTCAGTAGCCGCGGTTGATCAGGTAGTCCGCCAAGTCAGCGAGCAGCCGGCTGGCCTCGTTGTCCGGCAGCGCGTCGAGGTGGCCCTTCGAGCGGGCGGTCAGTTCCTCGGCCCGCGAGCGGGCGTACTCGATGCTGCCCGCCTCCTCGAGCGTCTCGACGGCCGCGGCGACCTGGGCCTCGGTGAGCTCGTCGGCCGTCTCGGCGTCGACGAGCCCGTCGACGTCGACGCCCTGCTGGCGCGCGTGGAGGGTGATCAGCGTCTCCTTCTCGCCGACGAGGTCGGAGCCGCGCTGCTTACCCAGCTCCTCACTGGGCACCGTCAGATCGAGCACGTCGTCCTGAATCTGGAACGCGCGCCCGGAGTCGATCCCGTACTGTCGGAGCGCCTCGACGGTCTCGTCGTCGGCGCCGAGCAGGATCGCCGGAATCGCCGCGGAGGCGCCGTACAGCACGGCGGTTTTGAGCTCGACCATTTCGAGGTACTCCTCGGGCAGGACGCCGGCGCGGTTCTCGAACTCCACGTCGAGCGCCTGCCCCTCGCAGATCTCGGTGCAGGTGCGCGCCAGCCGGTTGGTGGCCGCGACGGAGAGCTCCGGCCGGCTGCCGGTGTCGGTCATGAACTCGAACGCCTTGGCGTACAGCGTGTCGCCGGCGAGGATCGCCGTCTCCTCGTCGTACTCACGGTGGACTGCCGGCACGCCGCGCCGGAGGTCGTCGTCGTCCATGATGTCGTCGTGGATCAGCGTGAACGACTGGATCACCTCGATGCTGACTGCCGCACGCAGCAGGTCCACCTCGCCGTCGAACAGCGCGGGGAACGCCCGGTAGTCGGCGCTGCCCGGCGTCACGTCGGCCAGCGCCTCGCCGACGAGCAGACACACCGTCGGCCGCAGGCGCTTCCCGCCGGCGTCGAGCAGGTAGCGCGAGGCCTCGTAGAGGCGTTCGGGCTCCTCGATCGGGAGCTCCTCGACGATGGCGTCGTTGACCCGCTCGCGGCGCTCGGTCACCGCGGCGAGCAGCCGTTCGACCGTCGCGTCCTCACTCATCGTTACTCCGTGAGCTGAATCACGTTGCCGTTGCGCGAGAGGTGGATGTCGTCGCCGAGGTTGTACCCCTCGGACTCGCAGAGGTCGACGTACTTCGCGAGGTTCTCGAGGTTCTGGTGGGCCGGCACGATGTTCTCGGGCTGGAGCGCCTCCAGCATCTGGTAGTGGCCCTCCTGACTCAGGTGGCCCGAGACGTGGATGTCGTCGTAGATGTGGGCACCCTGCATCCGGAGCAGCTGCTCGGACTGGTAGCGCTGGCCCTCGTTGGTCGGCTCCGGGATCACGCGGGCGCTGAAGATGACCTTGTCGCCGTCCTCGATGTCGTAGGGGGTCTCGCCGCGACCCATCCGGGTGAGCATCGCGCGGGGCTCGCCCTGGTGGCCGGTGACGATCGGGAGGTAGTTCTCCTTCCCCTCCTTCATGATCCGCTTGAAGGTGCGGTCGACGGACTTGCGGTGGCCGTACATCCCGAGGTCGTCCGGGAAGTCGACGAAGCCGAGGCGCTCGGCCGTGCCGGAGTACTTCTCCATCGAGCGCCCGAGCAGCACCGGCTCGCGGCCGATCTCCTCGGCGAACTCGACGAGGCTCTTCACGCGGGCGATGTGGCTGGAGAACGTGGTCGCGACGATGCCGCCGTCGTAATCCTCCAGACTCATCATCACGTCACGCAGGTGCTCGCGAGCGACGCGCTCCGAGGGCGTCCGGCCCTTCTTCGAGGCGTTGGTACAGTCCTCGATGTACGCGAGCACGCCCTCCTCCCGGCTGATCTCGCTGAACCGATCCATGTCGATCGGGTCGCCGATGACGGGCGTGTGGTCCATGCGCTTGTCCAGCCCGTACACCACGGCGCCCTCCGGCGTGTGGAGCACGGGGTTGATCGCGTCGATGATGGAGTGGGTGACGTTGACGAACTCGAGTTCGGTGTCGTCGCCGATCTGCATCGTCTCGCCGGCGTCCATCTTGATCAGGTCGTTGTCGACCTCGAACTTCGACTCGCCCTGGACCTGCTGTTTCACCAGCTCGATCGTAAAGGGCGCCGAGACGATCGGTGCGTCGTAGCGGTGGGCCAGCTTCGAGATGGCGCCGATGTGGTCGAGGTGGCCGTGCGTGGGCACGATGGCCTGCACGTCGCCCTCGATCTCGGACATGACCCGGTCGTCCGGGATGGCGCCCATGTCGATCAGGTCGAGGCTGTGCATCTGCTCGGTCTCGACGTTGTCGTGAATCAGGACCTTACTCAGGTTCAGGCCCATGTCGAAGATGACGACGTCGTCGCCCGCGCGGACCGCGGTACACTGTCTACCGACCTCTTCGTAGCCGCCGATTGTTGCGATTTCGACTTCCATGGTTGGATGCACTCAAAGCCACGTTCGTGGCGGTGTGCGTACTGAAACAGCCGCGAGCGTGGGGGTCGTGGACCCCGGCGTCTTACAGCGCGTCGGTCACCGATCCCCGCAACGCCCCGGTGGCGTTTACCCGCGGGATGTTCTTACTCGTCCTTCTGCGTCCGGGGGTAAAAATGGCGCGGGTCGACGGCCGACCGACGATTCGGCACGAAATCCCGGAAAACCGCCGGTTTACGGGCCGTTCCTCGGATGGTGAGTCCCGCGTTCCAGCGAGCCGTCGTCGCCCGCCACTCGTCCGGAGATGGACCGCATCGGGACCTCGCGGGTGTCGGCGCTCCGGTGCCGACGACAGGTCGTTACAGCGAGAACGGGACCCACCCGTCAGGCTGGTCTCGGAGCCCCCGAACACGCAGTTCACCGTCGTACTCCGCCCCGTCACCGTCGTGCTCTCGGACCTCGATCTTCCCGTCGGCGACCTGACTCAGCGTGTTGATCGTCTGTGTCTCGTGTGTCGTGGGGTCGATCAACATCACACCGAGCCCGCCCGCACTGTCGATCCGGCCGGAGAGGGTTTGGGCGAACCTGAACAGCTTCCGCAAGTCGACGTACATACAGAGCGAGGAGAGACTGAGCAAGCCGGTCCGGACACGACCGCCCTCGGCACTCGCGTACAGCGATTCGTACAGCGCCGAGAACTTCATTCCGATCCCGGTCAGGTCACTCTGTGTCGAGACGTACCGCACCTGTGCGGCCAGTTCAGCCTGCCCGATATCCTGCCCGGTGCAGTCGATGATCCCCATCCGTGAGGCGTCGAGCCCCGGGCGGGTACGACGACAGTTGTCCAGCAGCTTCCCGCACGTCTGATTCGTCGAGATGAACAGCGACCCCTCCTCCTCGGCGGTGCTGTCGACGACCATCGACCGCGCCAGATCGGTAGCCGAACTGAACCCTTCGCCGCTGACGAACACCGTCGATCCGGCTTGGATCGGGTTTATCGGGAGGCGCTCGTCGAACGTGTACGCGTCGTCGTCGCGGCTCATCGGTCCCCCTCCGTCTCCCCTGTCGTTCTGGCTCGTGTGTGCATCTCGATGAAATCCATCGCCAGCTCGGCCAACGTCCGCAGGAACGCCTCGTCGGCCGGGGAGAACGGCCGAGGAGATTCGTCGTAGATACACAACGACCCGATCACCAGCCCCGAATCGGTCACGAGGTTCGCACCCATGTACGCCCGGATACCCATCCCGACGAGCGACTCGCTCCGGGACTCGAACCGGGGGTCCTTCGTGACGTCCTCGATGGCCATCACGTTGTCACTTTCGAGGATGGTGAACGTACAGATCGACTCCTCGCGGTCCATCGAGTCCCAGTTCTCGGCGCCGCCGTAGCACGCCAAGAAGTCCTGACTGTGCTCGCCGATGATGTTTACCGAGGCTCGCGGAACGTCGAAATGGGCAGCTGCCAGCTCCGTCGTTCGGTTCAACGACGCCATCAACTCCTCGTCGTCGAGGTCGTAGGCTTCGAGGTTTGCGAGGCGTTCGGCCTCGTTCTGCGGAAGCGGGTACGAGCGCTGTGTGCTGGATTCGATGGTGGTTCGGAGCAGCTTCGCCAACCGCTCCTGGCCGAACAGCGACCCCTTCCCGACGTACTCCGTGATCGACCCGTCCAGTTCGGTGGTGTCGATCGTCTCCGGGTCGGTGTCAGTGTAGAGGATACAGCCGGCGTCCGGACACCGCTCCCGAGCGGCGGCTATCAGCTCGATTCCGGTTCCGTCGGGGAGTGAGTACTCCGTCACGACGGCGTCGGTTTCCGCCGTGAGTAGCTCCTCGGCTGCCGCCACTGTCCCGGCGGTTTCGAAGCCGGCGTCGAACCCGCCCAGCTCCGACTGCAGATGCTCGACCGTGGCTTCGAGGGCTTCGTCGTTCGAGTCGACACAGACAACGCGATGAGACATCCTGATGGGATGTGAGAGGACGTAGCAAGCTAATATAGCTACTGGTGAGCGGGAGGATCCCTCGAAAGCGACCGGACGGGACTGGTCAGATACGGCTCCTCGGGGAGCCCCGTATCAGACCCCGAAAACAGCCCGGAGCAGGTCCCGAGAGCCCGGCCCGAGCCCGACGGCGCTGACCGCGATCAACAGCAGCGTCGTGTACCGCGGCGTCTCCTCGACCAGTTCGGGCTCGAACACCCAGATCAGGAACGTCGCCGCCGCCATCTTCACCACGAGGAACGGCCACGCCGCCCCGAACAGGTCGACGATGAACTGGTTCGCGGGGTGTTTGGGGTTGAGGTTGTACGGCACGCCAAGCGTCATCAGGTAATCGAGGCCGATCACGTTCGCGGCGCCGTCGACGGCGTGGGCGACGAGCACCATCCCGCCGGCGATCCCCGTCCCCTCGTTGATGCTCGGTGCGAACGTCTCGATGGCGTACCACGTCCCGGCGGCCGCGGCCGCCGAGAGCCCGACCATCGCGAGCAGCACCAGCGGGTAGAACTGCACCTGCGGGTCCGTCGCCGCGAGGTAGGAGAGGTAGCCGACCGAGAGCAGGAACGCGCCGCTGCCCATCGCCGTCAGCGGGCGGACGTAGTCGTCGACGTACCCCTGCCGGGCCAGCCACAGCGACAGAAGGATGCAGGCCAGCGCGATGAAAAACAGCGTGAAGTAGATGATCGGGCTGATCAGCAGCGTGTTCAGCGGGTAGTCGAACCAGCTGTCGCCCATCGCGTTGTGGGCGTCCTCGACGGTCCGGAGCGCGCCGCCGAGCAGCATGAACGGCACCATCGCCCAGAACAGGCCGCGCTCCTCGCCGATGCCGAGGCGCTCCAGCAGCAACACGACGCCGGTGATCGTGAGCAGCAGCGAGACGATGTAGCCGATCTCGCTGACGATCGTGTAGCCGGGGTAGGCCACCGGCTCGGCCGCCGCCTGGCACGCGGACGTGCTGTAGAGGTACTCGACGGTGCTTCCGGGGCGGACCGCACAGACCGCGTTGTGTGCGTCGGCCTGTACTGGCCCCCAGAAGTAGTGCCAGACGAACCCGTCGTAGACGGTCTCGGGGGCGAGTATCGACCCCCCGACTAACGCCACCAGGAGCGTGCCGACGACGCCGGCCCAGAGTCGACCCGGGCTGCCGTCGGCCCACTCGCGGAGGGAGAACATACCTCAACACCGCACAGCGTGGGGCTTCAGGGTTGCGGTCTCCCGTATCGGGACCAGTAACGTTACCCCACCGGACTCCCCGTCTCGGGTATGGTCACTCTGACACCGACGCTGGTGGCCGGCGGCGTCGCGGTCGCCGTGATCGCCATCTACGCCGCCTACCGGAAGGGGCGAGCCGACGGGATCGAGCGGGCCCAGCGCGACCAGTCGCGGCAGGCCCACGACGCCGCCACCGAGCGGGAGCCGCCGGTCGACGTGGGCGATCGCGTCTCGCTGGGCATCAAGGAGTTCAACAGCCACCACTCCGGCCAGCGGGTGGCGGTCTGCAAGAAGGAGGGGTTCGTGATCTTCGTCGACGGCGTCCCCGACAGCGCCGGCGTGGGCGACGTGATCGACGCCGAGATCGTCGACTTCGGCCGGGACCGCAACTCCGCCGAGGCGCAGTACGTCGGCTAGATCGGCAGCCCGTCGGCCTCGTAGTCGGTCCCGAGCACCACCATCGTCTGTGAGCGCGTGAACCCTTCGGTGTCGGCGATGTGGTCGAACATCAGGTCCCGGAGCGCCTCGGTGTCCTCGGCGTGGACCCGAACCATCACGTCCCACTGGCCGGTGGTGAGGTGGACCTCCTTCACCTCGGGCAGCCCGGCGAGGTGGGCCAGCGCTTCCTCCTCGCGGCCCTGTTCGGTGCGGAGGCCGACGAACGCGCTCACGCCGTACCCTACCGCGTCGGCGTCGATTTTCGCGTGGTACCCCTCGATGACGCCCGCCTCCTCCATGCGGTTCACCCGGTCGTGGACCGTCGCGCTGGACATGTCGATCCGCCGCGCCACCTCGCTGAAGGGGGTCCGGGCGTCCTCCTGGAGGATCCGGAGGATCTGCCGGTCCGTCTCGTCGAGTTCCATACCCGGGACTGTGCGGTCGGGGCTCTTTGAGGTTGTGACTGGCTCCCGAAGATCAGACCACGTCGTCGATCGCCTGCGCCGCTTCGAGCAGCTCGTCGTGGAGCGCGCCGTTCGACACCACCAGCCCCCGGGCGTCGTGGTGCCACCGGTTGCCCTCCAGATCGGTCACGTTCCCGCCGGCCTGCCGCACGAGGTGGACGCCGGCGATCGTGTCCCACGGCTTCGTCTGGACGTTGGTGATCACGCCCTCGACCGAGCCGGCGGCGACCATCGCGAGCGCGGCCTGTGCGCTGCCCGGCCGTCGGAGGTCGGCGAAGCGAGTCACGATGGCCTCGCACGCGCGGGCGTACTCGTCGCGTCGCTCCCGCGGCCACCAGACGGTCGGCACGACCGCGGCGCGTTCGGGATCGGAGATCGAGGAGACCGATATTTCGGAGCCGTTGCGGTAGGCAGCCTCGCTGTCGGCGGTGTACACGTCGTCCATCGCGGGCAGGTAGTTACACGCCGCGACCGGCTCGCCGTCGACGACGCAGCCGACTGCGGTCGCCCACGTCGTGAGCTCCCGGACGTAGCTGTTGGTGCCGTCGATGGGGTCGACGATCCACGCCGGGCCAGTTTCGGGCACCGACTTGAGCGCGTCGGCCTCCTCGCCGACGATCGGCTCTTCGGGCCGCTCCTCGCGGATGATCTCCTCTACCTCGCGCTGGGCCGCGCGGTCGGCCTCCGTCACCACGTCGGTCTTCCCCGCCTTCGTCTCGACGGCGACGCCGGTCCGGAAGAACTCCTTCGCCACGTCGCCGCCCGCGACGGCCGCGCGGCGGGCGAGCGCGGCGCGGCCACTCGCTCCGTGTTCGTGCATGGTTTTCCGTCTCCGGGAGCCAGCCCAAAGAAGCTCTGGGTCCGGTTCGATCCCGAACCACGTCGCCGCCGGCGCCGCCCGTGTCGCTCCCGTCACGCGATCCGGCGGCGGTTCGGGCGCCGGCACGGGGACGCCACGTGAAAGCGTCACGCCGTTGTCCCGATGCGATAAGCTTCAAGGCAACGCCGGGGGAACTTAGAGAATGTCTATGGACATCTCGGATATCGCCGTCAAGGAATTCGTCGAGGTCGGGGCAGACACGCGGGTCGCGAAGGTTCGGTCGCGGTTCGAGCGGGAGAACCCCAAGGGGATCGTCGTCATGAACGACGGCGAGTGTATCGGCGTGATTCGCGAGAAGCAGCTGATCCAGTCTCACGTCGAGGACGACATGAAGGTCGGTGCCATCGTTCGCTCCTCCCGGAGCGGCGGGAGCCCGCCGAAGGTGAGCCGCCACGACGACGTGCGTGAGGTCTCCCGTGTCCTCGTCGAGGGCGACGTGAAGATCGCGCCCGTCTACGAGGGGGAGAACCTCTGGGGGATCGTCGCGGCCGACGACATCCTGCGTGCGGTGCTCGAGAACCTCGAAGCCATCACCGTCGGCGACATCGCCTCGGAGTCGGTCGTCACCGTCACCGAGGACGACCACGTCGGCAAGGCGATCAACCGTCTGCGCGAGAACGGCATCTCCCGGCTGCCCGTCGTCAACGAACACGGCGAGCTCACGGGGATCGTCACGACCAACGACATCGTCGACTTCGCGGTGCGTGACGAGGACCGACAGGGCGAGGGCGACCGCAGCGGCGAACTCGAGCGCATGCTCGACATCCCCGTCTACGACCTGATGTCGAGCCCGGTCCAGACGATCACCGCCGGCGAGACCGTCGAGGAGGCGGTGTCGATCATGTTCGAGAACGGTATCTCCGGGCTCGTCGTGACGGCGACGCCCGACGGCGCCGAGATCGAGGGCGTCGTCACGAAGACCGACGTGCTCCGCGCGCTGACTCACACCGAGGAGGAGTCGATGGACGTCCAGATCACGAACGTCAATCTGCTGGACGTGCTCTCCCGCGAGGACATCGTCGCGGACATCACGAGCGTCGCGGACAAGTTCAAGGAGATGAACGTGCTCCACGCCCACGTCCGCTTCACCCAGCACAAGGAGAAGCTCCGCGGGACGCCGTTGCTGCGCTGTCAGATCCGGCTGCGAACCACGCAGGGGCAGGTCGCCGGCTCCGGTGAGGGGTACGGCGCCGAGCACGCGTTCCACGTCGCCCTCGACCGACTGGAGCGCAACGTGCTCGAACTCAAGGGCGTGAAAGCCGACGAGGAGTACCGCGGTCAGCTGATGCGGAAGCTGAACGAGCTCTAAGACTTCGACCTTTTGCTGCGGGCCCCGGAGGGCCCTTGCAAAAGCTCGGCCAAAAGCCTGCGAGCCTCCCTTCGGTCGGCTCTTGGCCCGCTCGCTCACTTCGTTCGCTCGCGGTGAGTGGGCTCTCTGTATAAACCACGCGAGCGACCTCCGATTTTTTGCTGGTGGGGCGCCAGCGTTCCGGCGTGTCCTCGACTACCCCTCCCACCACCGATCGTGCTCGGCTGTGGCGCTATGCTCTCCTCGGCGGTGCCGTCGGCGTCGCGCTGGCGCTGCCAGTCTACGGGCAGGCCGGGCAGGGCGGCCCGCTGCTGTTCGTCGCAGGTCTCGTGGCGGGCTACCTCGCTCCCGAGGGGGTCGACGCCTACGCGGCCGGGGCCCGCGCGGGGCTGCTCGCCGCGCTCCCGCTGGTGGTGTGGTTCCTGTTCGACTCGCGGGCGTGGTTCGCGTCACAGGAGACGTGGTTCGCGGCCGTGGGCAGCGTACTCGCCGCCGCATTCGTCGTCGCGGTCGGCTACCTCGCCGGCGGGATCGGCGCGGGAATCGGCGGCTGGCTGGCCGTCCAGTTCGGGCGGAAGAACCCGAGTTAGAGATCTTCGGCGGCCGCCAGCCCCTCCTCGACGATCCGGAACGTCGCGGTCTCGCCGGTCGCTTTCGAGCGGTGTTTCTCCAGCGCCGCCCGACGGTTCCCGCCCCGGAACCGCTCCAGCCGCAGCACGACGCCGGTCCAGTGCTCCAGCGTGTTGCCGCCGAGCCCACGAGTCCGGTCGGCGTCGGGGTCGCGGAACACCTGATTGGTGACGACGACCGCGAGGTCGTGTTTCCGGGCCAGCGAGAGCAGGTGGGTGATCTGGCCGGCGACTTTCCGGAGGGACTCGCCGCCGGAGTCGTCGCCGGCGCGCTCCAGCCGGTAGAACCCCGTCGCGGAGTCGAGCACGATCAGGTCCGCGGTCTCCGCGAACTCCTCGGCGTCCCGGACGGCTTCTGCCTGTTCGGCGAAGTCGTGGGCCGCCGAGATCACGATGCGGGAGGCGACCTCCTCGAAGTCCGCGTCGCCGTCGGTCTTCCCGTCGACGATCTGCCGGAAGCGGTCGATCGACAGCCCCTCGGTGTCGATGTACAGCGCGCGCCCGCCGTCGACGGCGGCCTCGACCGCCGCCGCGAGCGCGAGGTTCGTCTTCCCCGCGGCCGGTTCGCCGTACACCTGCGTGACGGTGCCGCGCTCGAAGCCGCCGCCGAGCAGGTCGTCGATCGGGTCGCAGCCGGTGGGGACGGGCTCGCTCATTGCCGGGGTTTGCGCGGGGTGGTACGAAAGCGCTCGGACTCGGTTCGGTGGGTGTGCCCCCGTTCGATCGACAGTATTTGACGTGAATCAGCCGCCCTGTATGACTGCGAATCCCGCACTCGTGGCCCCCTGTTCGAGAGTTTGCGCGGTCGTCTCATCCTGCGTCGAATCGACCTACGGGCCTACCGACCTCTTTTGCCAACAATACACACACTCACAGTTCCGTGAAATACCGGAGACTCGATACTGTTCATAGCAAGCGCTTTTCGGCCCCCTTCAAACACGGTAATCGATGCCGATCAGTCGACGGTCGTACATCGGTGCATCGTCCGCAGCCCTCCTCGCCGGCCTTGCCGGCTGCAGTTCCCTCGGTTCCGGTGGATCGAGTGGCTCGGGTGATTCGGAGAGCTACACGGTTGGCCACGGCGAGTTCGAGACAGAGATCAGCGCCTCGGCGTTCCCCGATATGCTCTACTTCTACTGTGTTCAATCCGGCTGGATGAACTGGCCAACGGTCATGGAGAACTTCGAGTCGGAGTACGGTCCTGCCGTCCACGACGACGACCGCTCTTCCGGCGAGGCGCTCCAGCACATGCGCTCGCACTCGGGGGACATGACCCATTCAGGCTACAACGGTGGGTACACCTACGGGATCGTCGCCAAGAACGATGGGTTCACACAGGCCTACAAACCGAAGGGGTGGGACAAGGTCCCCGACTCGCTCAAAACCGACGACGGCCACGTCACCGCGACCCGTCGAGTCACGACCGCTGTCACGTACCGCAAGGACATCTACGAAGAGCGCGGTCTAGAGGAGCCGACGACGTGGGAGGACCTCCTGCAGCCCGAGATCACGCAGGACCTCGCACTCCAGACCCCACAGGCTGCCGTGGGGCTTGCCGCCGCGCTCTCGGTCAACAACGCCCGCGGCGGCTCAATGGACGACCTGCAGCCCGTCATCGACTACTACCAGCAGATCCAGGACGGCGGGGCGGAGTTCACCGACAACTTCCTCGCACAGTTCTCCAGCGGCGAGTACTCGACGTTCATCCGGTACGACTATTCCGGGCTCGACCTCAAGTACAACAACGACGAGCTCGCCGAGGAGAACGTCGGCGTCGCACTGCTCGGCGGCGAGAACGGCAACCAAGGCGCGCTCAACATGCCGTACGGCTACGCGCTGTTGGAAGACGCGCCCAACCCCGAGGCCGGCAAGCTGTTCATGGACTACGTGCTCTCATTGGAAGGCCAACAGCACTTCCTCGACGCCTACGTCCGGCCCATCCGCTCCTCAGAGATGGAGCTTCCCGACGAGTTCATCGACAGCGAGGAGTACGACCGAACAGAGTTCCAGGTCGACTACAACCAACTGGTCGAACAGCAGGACGCCATCATCCAAGAGATCACCCGCGGCGCGAACATCTGATGGCGACACCCGGTGGTCATACGGACGGACCCAACTCTCGCCTGCAAGCGGGGACCGAAGCGGTGGTCGCCTTCGCGAGCTCGATCGTCGACCCCGTTACCGAACGTGATCGGGAACGCCGCCGGATCGTGGCTCTCTGTGCCCCTTTCGCCGCTCTGTTGGCGATCGCCGGCGTGTATCCGCTGGTCGAGGTCGTCCGTATCAGCGTCTCCGCCGAGCAGTACCGCTCTGTCGGGTTCTCTCTATCGGCGTACGAAACGCTTGCGGGCGATCCGTACTACCGACAAGTCGCGCTCAACTCGATCTGGCTGGCTGGTGGAACGACGGTCGTATCGGTCGGGTTGGCGGTCCCGATCGCACACGCTCTCGAGAAGTACGACCTCCCGGGTGAAGACGTCCTCGTCACCTTGGTCTCGTTCCCGATCAGCCTTCCGGGTATTGTTGCAGCGTTCATGATTCTCGTGCTCTTCGGAAACAACGGGCTGGTAACGAACGTCGTGGCGGTTCTCACCGGGCGGGAGGCGATCGGTCTCGCCATCGCGGTCAGCGCCCCGGGGCTGTTCATCGCGTTCTGTTACTCGATGATCCCACGGGCGACGCTCATTCTCCGTGGTACCTACGCCGAGGTCGATCACGCTGCCGAGGAGGCAGCACTGTCACTCGGCGCGACCCCGTGGCAGACGTTTCGGCACGTGACGCTCCCACAGATCCGGCCGGGGATAACCGGTGCGCTCATCCTCACGTTTCGCACCGGGCTCGCCATCTTCGGGACGCTCATCGTCATCCAGACGGTGGTGGTTTGGACGCTCCAGATCTCCCGTGAACTGGCGACGGGCTACAACATCCAAGTGGCCGGGGCGATGGCAACGATCTACTTCCTGTTCACCTTCTCGTTCACGGCACTCGGGCTCCGGTACACCGACGCGGAGGTGGGGCTGTGACCGCCGCCCCGTCCCGGCGGTTCGGCCGGAGTTTGGTGACGGCGACGCTACTGCTGGTTGTGGGCTTTCTCATCGTGCCCGTCCTCCTCACGTTCGTTGGCTCCTTCGCCGGGGAGTGGAGCGGCCTGTTCCCCTCCGGGTTCGTCACGCTCCAGAACTGGCGGGAAGTACTCGGGCTGGCGGAGACGATCGGCTCCCAGCGCAGCATGGGGTGGGAGACGCTCGTCTCGGTCGGCGACTTCACGCTCGCCGTCCCCTCGGAGTTGATTTTCAGCGTGGGTCTCGCCTTGGGCGGCGTGTTGATCAACCTTCTCGTCGGCGTCCCGATCGCCTACGCCATCGCACGCTACGACTTCCGCGGCGACGAGTGGGTGGACGCGATCTCGGTCCTCCCGCTGGTTCCGGGAGTCATCCTCGGGGTGGCGTTCCTCCGGGCCTACCCGGAGCTCTCCGGGACGAGTTTTGGCCTGATCGTCGGTTACTCGCTGCTGAAGGCACCGTTCATGGTGATGGCCGTCCGGAGCGAGTTCGAGTCGATGCCGCTTCGGCGTCTGGAGGAGTCGGCGCGTTCGCTCGGTGCTTCCTGGCCCCGGACGTTCCTCACCGTGATCGTGCCGAACGCGCGCTCGGGGATCGTCTCCGGCGCGATCATCTGCTGGACGCTGGCCGCCGCCGAGTTCAACTTCTCGTACATCGTCTGGGCGAAGGGAACCCAGCCGCTTGCGCTGTTTCTCCAGCGCCACATCTCGAACAGTTCGTTCACCAAGGCCGCCGCTGCGGTGTCGATGTTCTTCTGCATCATCGTCGCCATAACCGTCCTGCTCCAGCAGGTCGGATCGCGCGGCTTCGACACCCGAGGCTAACCAATGGCACGTGTTACGCTCGATTCAGTCCAGAAACGGTACGGAGAAACGACCGCCGTCGACGGCGTCTCGTTCACTGTCGACGACGGCGAGATTGTCGGCGTTCTCGGCCCCTCGGGCTGTGGAAAGACGACCACCCTGCGGACCGTGGCGGGCTTCGAGACGCCGAACTCGGGAACGGTGTCGTTCGACAACCGGGACGTGACCCACGTTCCGCCGGAGAACCGGAACGTCGGCTTGGTGTTCCAAGAGTACGCGCTCTTCGACAACATGACCGTCCGAGAGAACGTCGCGTTCGGATTGAAGATGCGCGGTGTTGGGCACTCCGAGCGCAGGGAACGGGCTGACGACCTTCTCGACATGCTCGGTATCGGCGAGATGGGAGATCGGGACCCAACAACGCTCTCAGGCGGGCAACAGCAGCGTGTCGGCCTCGCCCGCGCACTCGCCATCGAACCGAGCGTCCTTCTCCTCGACGAGCCGATGACGGGGCTGGACGCGAAGCTGAAAACCCGGCTCCGTGACGAGGTCGGGCAGCTCCTGGCGGATCTCGACGTGACTGGCCTGTACGTCACGCACGATCAGGAGGAGGCAATGCTGATGTGTGACCGCATTGCGGTCATGAACGACGGTCGTCTCGATCAGGTCGGGACGCCTCGGGAGGTGTACGAGTCGCCGGCAACCGAGTTCGTTTCGGAGTTCGTCACACTTTCGCCCCCCGAACTGCCGTTCGTCCAATGGTAGACTCGAACCACACCCTGACCGACGTCACGCTGATCGGCCACCGAGGCTTCGCTGGAGTGGCCCCGGAGAACACAGTTGCAGCGGCACGACAGGCTGGTCGTTTGGGTGCCGATACGATCGAGTGCGACGTACTCCCTACCGCGGATGGGAGGCCGGTAGTGTTTCACGACCGTCGCTTGGACGCCCACGGGTCGAGTCGCGGCATCACGGACGCGGCCGGCGCCGTCGACGAACTGCCCACGGAGGTGGTCACGGATGCACACGTCCTCGAGACGACCCAGCAGATCCCGACGTTCTCCGCGTTTGTCGACGCCGTTCCGGAGGAGGTCGGCCTGAACGTCGAGCTCAAACACCCCGGCACCGGGAACGTCGAGGGCGCTCCCGACACCGAGTCCCACCGCGACCAGTGGCGTCCACTGGTTCGTCAGGTGCTGGATACTCTCGACCGGGAGACTGATACCGTCCTCTTCTCGTCGTTCTCGAAGAGCTCGCTTGAGATCGTTCGATCGGAGTCCCCCAACGCTCGAATCGCCCCGATCGCGTGGGACCTCGACACTGCTGTCAGGATGTCCGAGGCTCTCGGCACCGAGATCATCCACCCGTCGATCGACGGACTGGAATCTGCAGAAACCGAGCCGCCGAAGGGGTACACCGTGAACGCGTGGACCGCAAAGACCTGGCAGGACGCGCAGGCCGCCGTTCAACACGGTGTCGACGGGCTCATCGCGGACTACCCGAACCTGTTGTCGACAGTGACCGAGTGGAACGATGAACCGTGACGTTCCACTCTCGACGACTACCTGCCACCTCCGAAACGGTTCCCAAGGGGGATTAAGATCGTCTCGTGGGTGTTCTCTATCGCTCGGTCGGTGAGAGTTCGGAAGCCTCGACTCGCCTCCACCGTCGTCACCTCCTGAATCTTGGCAAACGGCCCCTGCGAGGCGGCGAGCCGTTTTTCGGAACACTATATACTTCTCTGGGAGGAACGGATGGCAATTAGCAGAGACTACGGCGGCTGCATTGCAGGATCCTTCCGGGCACATGACCTCTTCGACGGCCAACGGGGGCGAACGTCCTGACCCAGCGAACGACAGTCGGCGGTTCCCGACACGTCGTGCTCCACTCTTGCGATTACGGACCATCGGCATGGGCGACAAACCCGACCGGGCCACGCTCTACCCGACGGATACGGTGGATATCGATCGAATGGAAACCTGGCTTACTGTCGATGCAAGCATCGTTCGTGACCTCTCGAACTGTCGCTGAGACCGATATATAGATAGCAGTGTGGGCCCGTGCCGGGATATATCACACATATATGAGCTAAATATGATACGATACGGGCAGACAGACGAGATGTGCGACTCGACCACCCCCGACCGAGAGCAGGTCGCGCAGACGTTCGACGCGCTTCGGGCCAGTATCAGGGCCGAACGGCGTCGGACTGCCGCTGAACGCCGAGCATTCGAGACGTTTGCGGATCGCGTTGACGAGGTCGATATCTCCGACTCCAGCCCGCGACAATCCCTCGACAGCGGGATGCGAGAAGGCCACGGGGCGACACTCGTTTCGAGTGGTCACGCGGGCTTGGACGGGGATACTCCCACCGAGGCGATCCGGTCTGCCTACGAGGAGACAGTGATGGCGGTGTCGTTCTACGACGCGGAGTACGGCGACGACTACCCGGCGAGCGTGCGGGCGGAGTTCGGCCCGGAGGTGGCGACCGCGCTGATCGACCCCGACTGCTTCGGGCCTTCCGCGAAGGCGGCGTTGACTGCCGCGATCGAGCGTGCCGCCCGTGAGCAGGAGCACCTGATCGAGACCTGTGAGCGCGAGCGCGAGTCCGTCGACGCCACCGCAAACACGCTGCTGCCGGTCGTGGCCGAACTCGACAGCAACGTGTCGCCCGACCCTGAGAACGAGTCGTTCGGGGTTCTCGAGGCGCGCTGGAACCGACTGTCACGCCTCCGGGAGCGCTGTGAGTCGGTAGCAGCGAACAGACAGTCGTCCATCGACGATCGGCGGTCCCACCACGGCCTCCCTATCGACGTTCCCGACGTCTGTGCGTATCTTTACCAGTCGCACGATTCGGCCTATCCGATACTGTCGATCTGTACCGACCTCTCCCAGCGAGTAACGAAACTCCGGACGGCGTACGAGCGTGCGATGGCACATTACTGAGTTACGACAAGCACCGCCGGTCGCCGTCCTCACTCAGTATCGAGCAGTCACCAGCCGACCAGCAGGCCGTACAGTGCCACGCCGCCGCCGATCACCACGCCGCCACCCAGATACCCCGCCGTCGGTGCGCCGACGACGGCCAGCGCGGCGACACCAGTGCCGACGGCGACCCAGAAGGCGCCGCGCCAGCGGTCGCCGATCGCGGCCGGATCGACCCCGAGCCGTCGCCGAGCGATCGCCGCGAGGCCGACCAGCACGAGCGCGCCGCTCGCGAGCAGTCCTACGGCGGAGTCCGAGTTACGGAGGGCGAACACTGCAGCCGCAGCGACGCCGAGCAGGACGTGCGGCAGCCCGATCGTCTCGGCGTCCGCTCGATCCACTTTCCCGGTGCTCGGAGGGGGATCACCTTAGTCGTTCCTCGGTTTTCGCTCTGTAACTGTCCGAAGAAAATCACGGTCTAACGCCACACTTATGCGCGAACACCCCTTCTTTCCACCTAACTCATTCCGGGTTACTCATGAACGAAGTCCAACTGGAAGTCGCGAAAGCGTACCCGAACGACTCGGGCCGTGGTATCGCTCGGCTCGACCCCGACACCCTGCTCCACCTCAAGCTCTCCCCCGGGGACATCATCGAGATCGAGGGCGCCGAGACCACGGCCGCGAAGGTCTGGCGCGCCGATCGACAGGACTGGAACACCGACACGGTGCGCATCGACGGCTTCACCCGCCAGAACGCCGACGTGAGCATCGGCGAGCGCGTCACCATCCGGAAGGCCGAGGCCGAGACCGCGGAGTCGCTCACCCTCGCGCCGCCGGAGGAGGCGTCGGTGCAGTTCGGCTCCGAGGCCGCCGGCATGGTGAAGCGCCAGATCCTGAAGCGCCCGGTGGTCGAGCGCGACATCGTCCCCGTGATGTCGAGCACGAACCACCCGTTCATGCGCTCGCCCGGGCAGGCGATCCCGCTGATCGCCGTCGACACCGAGCCCGACGGCGTCTGCCTGATCACCGAGGAGACCGACGTGGAGCTCCGGGAGGAGCCCATCTCCGGCTTCGACAAGACCGGCGGCGGGATCACGTACGAGGACATCGGCGGCCTCGAAGACGAGATCCAGCGCGTCCGGGAGATGGTCGAGCTGCCGATGAAACACCCCCAGATCTTCAAGAAGCTCGGCATCGAGCCGCCCCAAGGGGTGTTGCTCCACGGCCCGCCCGGGACCGGGAAGACGCTGCTCGCGAAAGCCGTCGCAAACGAGACGTCCGCGAGCTTCTTCTCCATCGCGGGCCCGGAGATCATCTCGAAGTACTACGGCGAGTCCGAACAGCAGTTACGGGAGATCTTCGAGGACGCCAAGGAGGACAGCCCCTCGATCGTGTTCATCGACGAGCTCGACTCCATCGCGCCCAAGCGTGAGGACGTGACTGGCGAGGTCGAGCGCCGCGTTGTCGCCCAGCTACTGACGATGATGGACGGGCTCGACTCCCGCGGGCAGGTGATCGTCATCGGCGCGACCAACCGCGTCGACAGCGTCGACCCCGCGCTGCGCCGCCCCGGCCGGTTCGACCGCGAGATCGAGATCGGCGTCCCCGACGAGACCGGCCGCAAGGAGATCCTCCAGATCCACAGCCGCGGGATGCCGCTGTCGGACGACATCGACCTCGACCACCTCGCTGCCGAGACCCACGGGTTCGTCGGCGCCGACATCGAGAGCCTCAGCAAGGAGGCCGCGATGAAGGCGCTGCGCAGGTACCTCCCCGAGATCGACTTAGACGAGGAGGAGGTGCCGCCGAGCCTGATCGACCGCATGATCGTCAAGAAGGAGGACTTCCGCGGCGCGCTCAACGAGGTCGAGCCGAGCGCGATGCGGGAGGTGCTGGTCGAGCTCCCGAAGATCACGTGGGACGACGTGGGGGGGCTCACCGACCCCAAACAGCAGGTGAAAGAGGCCGTCGAGTGGCCGCTGTCCAGCCCCGAGAAGTTCGAGCGCATGGGCGTCGAGGCGCCGAAAGGCGTGCTGCTGTACGGTCCGCCCGGCACGGGGAAGACGCTGATGGCGAAGGCGGTCGCGAACGAGACCAACGCCAACTTCATCTCGGTTCGCGGCCCGCAGCTCCTCTCGAAGTGGGTCGGCGAGTCCGAGAAGGCGATCCGGCAGACGTTCCGGAAGGCCCGGCAGGTCTCGCCCACCGTGATCTTCTTCGACGAGCTCGACTCGCTCGCGCCGAGTCGCGGCGAGCAGGCCGGCACGAACGTCTCCGAGCGCGTCGTCAATCAGCTGCTCACCGAACTCGACGGGCTCGAAGAGATGGGCGAGGTGATGGTGATCGGCGCCACCAACCGTCCGGACATGATCGACCCCGCGCTGATCCGCTCGGGCCGGTTCGACCGCCTCGTGATGGTCGGCGCGCCCGACCAGGGCGGTCGGGAGCAGATCCTCGACATCCACACCGAGCACACGCCGCTGGCGCCGGACGTGAGCCTGAAGGAGGTCGCCGAGATCACCGACGGCTACGTCGGCTCCGATCTGGAGTCGATCTGTCGCGAGGCGGCGATCGAGGCGCTACGGGAGTCCGACGGCGCCGAGGAGGTCGAGATGCGCCACTTCCGACAGGCGATCGAGGCCGTGCGGCCGACGATCACCGACGACCTGATGAGCTACTACGAGGAGGTCGAAGAGGAGTTCCGTGGCAGTTCCAGCGCGAACGTCGACCGCGGCAACCGTCTGGGCTTCCAGTAAGCACAAAACGGTCTTTTTGCCTCCACAAGGGCCTTTTACCGACGGTTCGGAGTGACACGTATGCGACGACGCGCCCTCCTCGCTTCGCTGGCGGCGGGCAGCAGCCTCCTCGCCGGCTGTAGCTCCGTCGCGACGACCGACACCGAACCCACCGACCCCGCGACGGAGACGCCGACGGCCACGCCGTCGACGCCGCCCGGGACCCCCGACGAGGTGGTCCAGATCGACGGAAACGCCCTGTTCGGCGCCAGCATCGTCGACCTCGGAACGATCGACCGCACGTACGCGCTCTCCCCGATGCGCTACCGGACCGAGGACGGCGCCGAGGTGCGGATGCGGTTCGACGCGACCGCGACCACCGACCGCCCCGCCCGACTGGTCGCGTCGCTGCAGAACACCGAACGGTTCCGCGAGTCGGTCGACCTCGACTGGCTCCCGCCGTTCGGGCGGCCGGCGAGCGAACCGCCCCGCGACCACGGCGAGCCGCTGGCGGGGGCAGGGCTCCGCGACGAGGGGAGCCTGATCTTCGCCCCGACGGCGAACCACGACCTCGTCGACGAGCCGCCCACGGTCGAGCGCGACGCCGACGGCCTCTGGCGGTTGGCCGGCGAGATCGACCGCTGGCTGCCCGAGACGGTCACCCTCGACCCCGGCGAGGCGATCCGCGGGGAGTACGCCGTCGTCGGCCACCCCGAGGGGTCGGGCCGGCCGACCGGCGTGTACGACCTCCTCCGCGTCGGCGACCGCGAGAACGCCAGCGTCACCGTCTGGGAGACGAGCGCGCCGGGACCCGACGGGGAGTCGCGGTTCGCCGGCGAGTCCGTCCCCGCGATCGACGGCGACGGCGAGGCCGGGGCGGGCTGGTACCACACCGCCGACGAGTCCTCCGCGGCGTACCTCCGCCCCGAGACCGAGCGGGCCGAACTCCCGGCGGGGATCACGTTCCAGTTCGTCAACCACACCCGCGAGCAGCTCGGCTGCGGCCACTGGTACGTGTACAAACTCCACGACGGCGAGTGGTTCGACCTCGGCCCGTACGTCCGGACCGCGGAGTGTCGGATGGTCCGGCCCGCGGGCACGAAATCCTGGACGCTGCATGCCTACCGCGGCGGCGGGAGCCTCCCGCCCGAGAACGGCCGCGCGTACCCCCACCTGGGCGGGGGCCGCTACGCGGTCTCGGTCGGCTACGGCGACGAGTCCTCTTCGAGCACCGCGATGGTCGAACTCGTCGGCGACCCGATCGAGATCGTCCCCACCGACGGCGTCGAGCACGAACGCGACGGGAGTACCGTCACGGTCACCGCGCCGGAGTGGGACGGCGGTGAGAGCGAGGAGGACGTGACGGTTTCGGTGACGCGGGCCGACGAGGCCGAGGAGACCCTGATACGCGAGCAGGTGATGCGCGGGTGGTACCGCGGTCTGCAGAACACGCTCCCGTTCTTCGAGGACGGCGTCGACGAGGTGGTGCTCCGGAGTCAGAACCAGGTCACATACGGGATGATGGGGTTCGACGAGCCCAAATATCGGTTCCAGTTCGAGGGGCAGGCCTACGAGGTGACCACGGCCGACCAGTAGCGCTGCCGGTAGCACAACGCCCAACCCCGCGAGCCCGTACCGTTCGTGTATGTCGACCAACGAGAGCGACACGTTCGATATCGGCGAGCACACCGTCCACCGGCTCGGCTTCGGTGCGATGCGGCTCTGCGGGGAGAACATCGTCGGGGCGCCCGACGACGAGGAGGCGGCCCGAGAGGTCGCGCGAGAGGCAGTCGACCTCGGCGTCGACTTCATCGACACCGCCGACTCCTACGGCCCCGGCACGAGCGAACGCCTGCTCAACGAAGCGGGCGTGGTCGACGACGCGCTGGTCGCGACGAAGGGCGGCCTGCTCCGGAACCACGACGGCGACTGGCTCCCGCTGGGCGACCCGGACTACCTCCGCAACGCCGCGCTGGCGTCGATCGACCGGCTGGGCGTCGACAGCATCGACCTCTACCAGCTCCACCGCCCCGACCCGGACACGGAGTTCGAGGAATCGGTGACGACGCTCGCCGAACTCAAAGACGACGGACTGATCGACAACGTCGGCCTGAGCAACGTCTCCGTCGAGCAGTTGGACATCGCCCGCGACCACGTCGAGATCGCGACGGTCCAGAACGAGTACAACCTCGCGAACCGCGAGCACGAGGACGTGCTCGCGGCCTGCGAGGACGCCGGGATCGGCTTCATCCCGTACTTCCCCATCGGCGCCGGGGACCTCGGCGAGAAGGCCGAGGTCGTCGACGAGATCGCCGACGCACACGACGCCTCGCGCTACCAGATCGCGCTGGCGTGGCTGCTCGGGAGTTCGGACGTGACGCTGCCGATCCCGGGCACGTCGGGCGTCGAGCACCTGCGGGAGAACGTCGCGGCGAGCGGGATCGAGCTCTCCGAGTCGGAGCTGGCGCGGTTGGGCGAGTGAGTCAGTAGATCAGTTCGTCGGAGTTCTCGACCATGTACAGCGTTCGCGCGGCGATGTTCACCGTGTGGTCGCCGACGCGTTCGAGGTCTCGAACCGTTAGCAGCAGCCGCGACACGTCGGCCATCAGGTCCTCGACTTCGTTCTCGTCGTCGGCCTCCTTCTCGATCAGGTCCCGCACGATGATCTCGGAGGCGTCCTCACACAGCGCGTCCATCTCGTCGTCGCGCTCGGCGACCGCGAAGCAGCCGTCGGCGTCCTCGTCCTCGTAGGCCGCCATCGCCATCGCGAGCATCTCCAGCGTCTCGTCGCCGATCCGCTGGACGTCGACGTCGGGGAACACCTCGTAGCGGGCCTCCGCGGCGTACTCGCCGAGGTTGGTCGCGAGGTCGGCGATCCGCTCCAAGTCGGTGATGATCTTGAACGAGGAAGCGATGAAGCGCAGATCGCCGGCGACGGGCTGCTGGAGCGCGAGCAGGTCGATGCAGTCCTGTTCGAGATCGAGGTACAGCTCGTTCACCTCGCTGTCGCGATCGATCACCTCCTGACCGAGTTCGGCGTCCTGCTGTTCGAGCGCGTCAAGCCCCATCCGGAGGCGCTCGGCGACGACCTCGCCCATGTAGAGCACGTCCTCCCGCAGCGATTCGAGCTGTCGTTGGTAGTCGTCCCGCGGCATGCCCGTCGATTGCGTCGGGGGGTAGATAACTGTTCGAGACTCTGCCCCGTCTCCAGTGGGAAACGTAGCCATGGGGCCGGCTCGGCAGCCGTCGGCGCCGATACGCGCCGCTGCTCGGTCGGCGACGACAGAAAAGGTTCGTCGAAAAAGCCGGCTGCGCTACCCGAACTTCCCGGTGATGTAGTCCTCGACGCGGTCGTTCTCGGGGTTCTCGAACACCTTGTCGGTGTCGTCGAACTCCACGAGTTCGCCGCCGGTGAGGAACACCGCGGTCTTGTCGGAGATGCGGGCGGCCTGCTGCATGTTGTGCGTGACGATCACGACCGTGTACTCCTCGGCCATGTCGTCGATCAGGTCCTCGATCTTCGAGGTCGCGACGGGGTCCAGCGCGCTCGCGGGCTCGTCCATCAGCACGACCTCGGGGTCGACCGCGATCGCGCGAGCGATGCAGAGTCGCTGCTGCTGCCCGCCCGAGAGGTCAAGCCCGGACTGGTCGAGCTGGTCTTTCACCTCGTCCCACAGCGCGGCTTTCCGGAGCGCGTCCTCGACTTTCTCGTCGAGATTCTCGGTGCGGTCCTGCAGGCGCAGGCCGTAGGCGACGTTGTCGTAGATGCTCTTGGGGAAGGGGTTGGGCTGCTGGAACACCATCCCGATGCGCCGACGCAGCGCGACGGGGTCGACGTCGTCGTCGTAGACGTTCTTCCCGTCGAACAGCATCTCGCCCTCGACGCGCGCGGCGTCGATCAGGTCGTTCATCCGGTTGATGCTCCGGAGGTAGGTCGACTTCCCACAGCCCGAGGGGCCGACCATCGCGGTCACCCGCTTCTCCGGGATCTCCATGCTCACCGAGCGCAGCGCCTGCTCGTCGTTGTACCAGACGCTCAGGTCGCGGCTCTCGATGATCGTCGACGCCTCGCCGTCGGCGTCCCGGTCCCGTCCCCGCCCCTCGGGGACGCCGACCGCGTACTCGTCGCCGCTCGATCCCTCGCTCATGTCTGTCTGCTGGTCAGCGTTGCTCATAGTGGTTGCGTACGTAGATCGCGATCGAGTTCATGCTCAGCATCGCGGTCAGCAGCACCACGATGCCCGCCGCGAGGACGGTCGTGTAGAACGCCGGGCTGGCGTACGTCGACGCCCAGACGTACAGCTGCAGCGGCATCGCGCCGATCGCGGAGTTCCAGGAGTCGGGGACGCCGAACACCTGCGCGGCGCCGATCACCAGCAGCGGCGCGGTCTCGCCGATCGCCCGCGAGAGCGCGAGGATCGTCCCCGTCAGGATCCCCGGGAACGCCCGGGGCAGGACGACGTTTTTCACGGTCTGCCAGCGCGTCGCGCCCATCCCGTAGGAGGCCTGCCGCGCGGAGTCCGGCACCGCCCGGATCGCCTCCCGCGAGGAGATGATCACGATGGGAAAGACGAGCAGCGCGAGCGTCGCGCCGCCGACCAGCAGCGTCCCGGTCGGCTGGCCCCCGTAGCGGACGAACAGCCCCAACCCCAGCAGCCCGTACACCACCGAGGGCACGCCCGCGAGGTTGCTGATGTTCACGTCGATGATCCGGGTCAGCGTCGTGTCGGGTGCGTACTCTTCGAGGTACACCGCGGCGCCGACCCCCGCCGGCACCGCGATCGCCGCGACGACGAACATCAGCAGGATCGTCCCCACGACCCCGGAGTAGATCCCCACCGCCGAGGGGTCGCTCGCCCGCTGGACCGTGCTGGTCAGGAACCCCCAGTCGACCCACGACTCGGGGCCGGCGAAGCCGAGCGCGCCGACCAGCAGTTCGCCCGTCAGCGCGCCGGCGACGACGACTGCGGGCAGCAACAGCCCGACGCGTCGTTCGGGACGCTCCTTCAGAACGAGCGCGACGTAGATCCCGGTCGGGACCCCGGCGAACAGCGCGAGCGCGACGCCCGGGATCGCGCCGATCCCGGCCGCCATCCCCACGACGCCGCCGAGGGCGCTGCCGAGCAGGATCGCCGCGCCGGCAATCCGTCCGGCGCGCTGGCCCCACCGACCGCCGAGCCAGCGACCGAGCAGGATCGCCTCGGGCACCCCGAGCGTCAGCACGAGCACCATCCAGTCCGCCGGCACCGTCGGGAGCTCTTGGACGAACCCCGGGATCACCAGCAGCGAGCCGACCGTCGTCCCGAGCAGCAGCGCCAGCTTCGCGAGGAACGGGACGTTTCGGTCGGTCCGGCGCAGCGCGGCACCGACGCCGACCGGCACCGCGACCGCGACCACGAAGGAGAGCCACACCAGCGTCGGGATCACGTCGATGAACAGCGCGGCGAGCCCGCCGGCGTACAGCGCCGCGATCCCCGGCATCACGGTGCCGAGCAGCCCCGTCGCGAGCGTGCCGTAGCTCCGCCGGTAGCTCCACCAGCCCACGCCGACAGTCGGCACGACCAGCGTGAGGAAGAACGTGAGATGCCAGCCGGGGTCCGCCGACAGCGGCTTGAACGCGTCGTTGGCGACGTACACCAACAGCACCGCGAGCGTCAGGATACCCGCAAGCGTCGACGCGAGCAGCGCCGCGCGGAACAGCTTCCCGACGCGTCGGCTGACCCGGCCGAACCCCTCTCGAACGTCCCCGCTCATTGGTAGTCCTCCTGGTACCGTCGGGAGATCAGGTCACTGAGTACGTTCATCGCGAGGGTGATCACGAACAGCACCAGCCCGACCGCGAACAGGCTGCGGTAGGCGAGCCCGCCGCCGGTCACGTCGCCGGTCAGTAGCTGGATCATCGCCGCCGTCATCGTCATCCCCGGTTCGAGGTAGGTGTCGGGGTCGAACAGCGAGAGGTACGACCCGAGGCTCGTCGGGTCGAACTCGCGGGCGAGCGACCCGCCCGCGAGTGTCACCGCCATCGTCTCGCCGATCGCCCGCGAGAGCGCGAGGATGAACGAGGAGAAGATCCCCGACGCCGCCGCGGGGACGACGATCCCGGTCGACACGTCGTACTTGGTCGCGCCCATGCCGTAGCCGGCCTGTCGGAGGTCGTCGGGCACCGCCTGCATCGCGTCCTCGGACACGGACGCGACCATCGGGAGGATCATGATGCCGACGACGATACACGCCGAGGCGACGTTGAACAGCCCGTCGACGCCGAACAGTGCGTCGAGCACGGGCGTGATGTACGCCACCGCGAAGATCCCGTAGATGATGGAGGGGACGCCCGCGAGGATCTCCAGTGCGGGCTTGAGGTAGGAGCGCGCCCGCTCGCTGGCGTACTCGCTGAGGTACAGCGCCGTCGCCACCCCCAGCGGGATCGCGATCAGCCCCGAGCCCATCGTCACCATCACCGTCACCGCCACCAGCGGCATCACGCCGAGATTCGGCCCCTGGAGCCCCCACTCGCTGCCGGTGAAAAACTCCGTCAGCGTCGCGGTCGGCCCCTCGATCCCCACCAGCGGCGCGGTGATCGCGAAGAACTTCGAGGCCTCGTACACCAGCAGGCCGATGATGCTCAGTGTCGTGACGACGGACAGCGCCGCACACGAGAAGAAGAACGCCTTCGCGAGCAGTTCCCGCGAGGAGTTCTGCGTCCGTCGGGTCAACCCCTCTGTCGCTCCGTCCCCGCTCATTGTAACTCGTTCATCGGTGTATCACTGAAAAAGCGCTTCGTTGTGTGGTTCACAGCTCGACCGACCCTACTCGGAGGCCGCGTCGATCGCCGACTCGAGGCGTTCGAGGTTCTCCTCTTTCTCCGCCTCGGTGTTGGGGACGTAGCCGACTTCGTCGGCGACGATCGTCTCGTCCGTACTGTTCTCCAGCCAGAACCGCGCGAACTCGGCGACGTGCTCCTCGGCGAGCGCCGACTGTGCGGGGTAAGTAAACAGCGGCCGGGAGAGCGGCTGGTACTCGCCGCTGCTCGCGGTTTCCAGCGTCGGCTTCACGCAGCCGTCGCCGTTGTCGATCCCCAGCGCGGTCACGCGGTCGGTGTTCTCGGAGTAGTAGGCAAAGCCCATGTAGCCGATCGCGTACTCGCTGTTGGCGACGCCGTTGATGATCTGGTTGTCCTGTTCGGTCGCTTGGTAGTCGGTCCGGTGTTCGCCCTCCTCGCCGATGATCTCTTCGAGGAAGTAGTCGAACGTCCCGGAGGCGTCGGTGGGGCCGTAGAGGTCGATCTCCTCGTCGGGCCACTCGGAGTTCACGTCGCTCCAGGTCGTCGGCTGGCTCTCGCCCGACCAGACCTCCGCGAGCTCCTCGACGGTGATACACTCCTCGCCGTCGGCGCCGAACCACTCGGCGTCGTTGTTGACGACGACCGTCAGCGCGTCCGTCGCGACTTTGAGTTCGACCGGCGTCACGTCGTTGTTCGAACACTGGCCCTCCTCGGTCTCGGTGATCGGTCGGGAGGCGTTGTTGAAGTCCGTATCGCCCGTACAGAAGTAGTTCGTGAACCCTCCACCGCTGCCGGTGGAGTTGACCGAGATGTCGACGTTCGGGTGGACGTCCTCGGCGGTGAACTCCCCGCGCATCGCGACCGAGAGGGGGAACACCGTCGAACTGCCGGAGATGTCGATGTTCCCGCTGAGTCCGTCGCTCTCAGTGCCAGTGTTGCTCGTACAGCCGGCAGCCGCGACCGTACCCGTGGCGGCTGCGGCGGCGAGGAACGATCGTCGGGAGACGCCGTCGGTCTGTTTCGCCATCACCGGATAGTTCCCCTACGAAGGTAAATACACTACTATGAAATCTATATAGTGCAACGTTCGGAAACAGTTATCACACGCACCCCTCGGAGCGGTCGTCCCCGAACGGCCCGTAGATACCTGTATGGGGCGATTCGACGACTTGGGTAGCGATCAGCGACAAAAACAGTCTCGGTAGTTCGTCGCTCGCCGCCGTATCTTTTCGGCCGAGTATCAGATTCACGTGGAAGTATATAGCTGAGGGGAATGTTTATCACCGTCCCGCCGGCTATCCTCTCTCAATGGCCGAAACCCGGAAGGTGCAGGTGACCGGCGGCTCGACGTTCACCGTGTCGATCCCGAAGGAGTGGGCGACTGAGAACGACGTCGAAGCGGGAAGTCGCGTGCAGTTCCACCCGGAGGACGACTCGCTCATCCTCACACCGGTCAGCGAGGAGGGGCGCACGGAGGGGAGCCTCGACGTAGCGGGGCTGGACGGGGAGGAGCTCCGGCGGGCGGTGATGACGATGTACGTCTCGGGGTTCGACGTGATCTCCTTCGAGGCCGACCGGATCACGACCGACCAGCGCCGGGAGATCCGACAGGCAGCCCAGGGGCTCGTCGGGCTGGAGGTGCTGGAGGAGACCGCCGACCGCGTGGTCGTGCGGGACCTGCTCGACTCCTCGGAGCTGTCGATCCACAACGCGGTCGACCGGATGCGGCTGATCGCGTCGTCGATGCTCGACGACGCCGTCGAGGCGCTTGCGGCCGGCGACGACGATCTCGCTCGTGACGTGATCCAGCGCGACGACGACGTGGATCGGCTGTACATGGTGGTCTCCCGGATCTTCCGGGCGACGCTGCGCAGCCCGACCGCCGCCGAGGAGCTCGGGCTCCCCCGCGAGGTCTGCTTCGACTACCACTCCAGCGCCCGGCAGCTGGAGCGCGTCGCCGACCACGCGACCAAGATCGCCCACCTCTCGCTGGAGCTGGAGGGGACGCCGCCCGAGGAGGTGGCGGCGTCGCTGCAGGAGCTCCACGACGCGGCCGCCGAGGTGATCGAGGACGCGATGGCCGCGTTGGTCGCCGAGGAGAACGACGAGGCGATCCGGCTGGCGAACGGCGCCCGCGAGCGCGTCCAGGAGCTCGACGCCAGCGCCCGCGAGATCGACGAACTACTCCGGGAGCTCGACCCCGCGCGGGCGCAGCTGCTCGGGCTCATTGTCGACTCGCTGTCGCGCTCGGCGGACTACGGCGGCAACGTCGCCGAGACCGCGCTCCAGAAGGCCGCGCCGACGCCTTAGACGAACTCGACGCCGGTGATCTCGAAGCGTGCGCCGCCGCCGTCGCTCTCGGTCAGCGCCACCGTCCAACCGTGGGCCTCGGCGATCTCGGCGACGATGTCCAGCCCGTAGCCGGTGCCTTCGGCGTTCGTGGAGTAGCCGCGTTCGAACACCATCTCGCGGTCGGCCTCGGCGATCCCCACCCCGTCGTCGGCGACGTAGAACCCGTCCGGGAGGTCGCCGACGGTCACGGTGACGCTCTCGCCCTCGGGTCGGCCATGTTCGACCGCGTTTCGGAAGAGGTTCTCCAAGAGCTGTCGGACGCGGGTGCGGTCGGCGCGGATCGTCCGCTCGGTCGCGTCGACGAGGTCGGCGTCGACCGTCGAGAGGTCGCCCCAGCACTCCCGACAGAGCGTCGCGAGGTCGACCGCCTCGGTTTCGCCGATCGTCTCGCCCGCGCGGGCCAGCGTGAGTAGGTCGTCGATCAGCGCGTCCATGCGGTCGAGCGCGGAGCGTGCGCGGTCGAGCTGGTCGGGGTCGTCGTCCATTCGGGCCAGCTCGATCGACCCTTCGGCGACGTTCAGGGGGTTCCGGAGGTCGTGGGAGACGATCGACGCGAACCGCTGGAGGCGGTCGTTCTGCCGTTCGAGCCGTTCGTTGGCGCGCTCGCGCTGGAGTTCGTAGCTGACCCAGCGGCTCATCAGGTCGACCAGCGTCACCTCCCAGTCGGAGAACTGGCCGTTCCGGGGGGTGGTGTCGTAGAAGCAGAACGTGCCGTACACGCCGTCGTCGACGAACACCGGGGCGCCGATGTAACAGGAGATCCCCCAGTCGCGGTAGCCCGCGCGGTCGGTCTCCTCGGGGGCGTCGCGGGCCACGTCGCCGAGCACGAGCGTCTCCTCGGTGCTCGCGGCAGTCTCGCAGTTGGTGGCCGATAGCGGCACCACGTCGCCCGCCGCGACCGCGTCGTCGCCGTCGTCGGCGTCGACGACCTCGAACACGTACTCCTCGCCGTCGATCCGGGAGAGCGTCCCGTAGGCAACGTCCAACTCTGCCCGCCCCAGCGCGAGCAGCGCCGCCACCTGCTGCTCGAACGAGCGATCCCCGTCGGCGACGATCTCGTACATCTCGCGCAGCACCCGGACGCGGTCGTCGCCGCGCTGGTCGCTGCCGGTGCCGACCAGCGCGACGGTGGCTCCCTCGCCCGCCAGCCGGTGTACCTCGAACGCGGCGGGCTGGGTGTCCCCGTCTGCGGTTCGGAGGGCGAGCTCGACGGCGCCTGCGAGGAGGTCGGCCGGTGAATCGGCGTCGCTCTCGAACAGGTCGGCGAACGTCAGGTCGTCGAGCGCGGACGCCTCGTAGCCGGTCACGTCGGCCGCGACGGCGTTCCAGCTACTGAGGTGGCCGTTCGAGTCGAAGCCGAAGAAGGTGTCCGCGGCGGCTTCGGCGGCTGTCTGGGTACCGTTTCTCACGATGAATCTCTACCGGACGTAGGCGGCGTGAACACTTATACCCCAGCGCCGGCCCGGCGGCTACCGAGCGGAGAGAACGGGAGACCGGGTCGTAGTTACTCGTCGACGACGACCGCGTTCACCTGGCCCGTCTGGCCGGGGCGGGAGGTGACGCGTGCGGTGCCGGCGCTGGTCTCGATGACCGCGCCCTTGGTGATGATGTTCCGTCGGACGTAGTTGACGTTCGCGGGGTTCTCGGTCACGTCCTCGATCTCGGCCTCGACGGTCTCGCCGTCGTCGGCGACCTGCGCGACGTTCGTCGAGAGCGCGCGGGTTTTGCTGTTGTCGCCGCGGGCGTCGACGACGCGGAACTTCGGCTCGCCGACCGTGGTCTCGGTGGGCTCGTTCCCCAGCTGGTGGCGCTTCTTCTTGTGCGATCGGACGAGTCGACCCCCGGTACGCTTGCGTCGGGAGTGTCCTTGGTCTTGCATACTCCCGGAAACGGTCAGCGAATACTTGAACCGTTCGACTCTCGCTCCGCGTCGAAAGCAGTGAGACGCCGGAGCGAGCGTCGAGCCGACGGGAACGGCGAAGCTGAGGAACGAGCGAGCGTTCCCGTCCCTGTTCGACTCCCGGCCCAGTGCTGATCGTTGGTGCGGTGTGTGGTGGTCGGTTGCGGTTCGTGATCCGTGTTGCTGGGGCGTCGTCGATTGCTGGAGGGCCGACAGTACCTCGGCCGCGAACGGCACCGCTACAGCAGTGAACGACACCGCGGAGTGAGCTAGACCACTTGCGACCGCACCACCCCGCACAGCCCACAGACCTCCCCAGCCGACTCGTTCCTTCGCTATCGCTCAGTCACTCGTCCTCCGAGAGAGCAAGCTCTCTCGTGCCCTCGCTCGTTCCACTCGCGAGGACCT
>Ga0207770_100038_pt1 | contig 135448 bp, 131 predicted proteins | sample A23E2SouthBayCA_FD_187729 | JGI IMG/M metagenome (GOLD analysis project Ga0207770, IMG submission 187729) | Aerobic enrichment media microbial communities from Eden Landing Ponds, California, USA - A23 E2 (SPAdes) | ecosystem: Environmental > Aquatic > Marine > Unclassified | place: Emeryville...
TTCGTTCTCAAACTGTTTTAGTCACGTCGATCCAGACACAGCTGACGACTGGCTCAGATCTTTCAGCTTCGCATGGAATCAGCTAATCTGAACACTACCGACCATCCCAGACGAATCGATTTACATACGCGTCCCGTGACGGAACCGCTATGTTCCGACTGGACGGACTCTCGCGGTGGCTCTGGGGATCGGTACCGGGATGGCTCGTCGAGCCGATGGGCGTCGTCACCGCCTTCGGCGGTGCGACGCTCCTGGTGTTCGCGCTCTCGCTCCTGTACTGGCTCGACGAGCGGCGGTCGACGGCGACGGTCGTCAGCTACGCTTTCGTCGCGCTGGCGGCGGTGATACTGCTCAAGGCGGCCCTCGGAATGGGGCGGCCGCCCGAATCGGTGCGGTTGATCCCGCTGGAGAACGACCCCTACGGCTTCCCGAGCGGCCACGCCGTCGCCGCCGTGGTCGTCTACGGCGGACTGGCGACGGTCCGGGACCGCCTCGGCGACCCCCGCGTGCTCGCCGGGGTCGCCGTCACCGTGGGACTGATCGCGCTCTCACGGGTCGTGCTCGGGATGCACTACGTCGGGGACGTGATAGCGGGCATGCTCTTCGGCGTCGTCGTCCTCGCGGCCTGCTGGCGGTTCGTCGGAGAGCGACCGGCACGGGCGTTCCTGGCGGCCGGCGTGATCGCGGTCGGTGCCGTCCTCGTCACTGGCGGGAGCGCGGAGTCGATTCTCGCGCTCGGGGGGAGTTTGGGCGGCGCGGTCGGCAGCCGCTGGATCGACGCGGCGGGCGACCTCGGATCACGACTGGAGGGCGCGCTGCTGGCCGTCGTCGGCGTTCCCTACGCCCTCGTCATGGAACAGGCCGGCGAGGCGGTCCAACCGGCTCTCGCCGCTGTCGTCTACGCGCTGCTGGTCGCGGGCATCCTCGTTCTCCCCGTCCTCGTCGATCACGTACCGGTGCCGACCGGACAGGCAACCGGAACCTGACCGGACTATCGTATCGTAACCCCTGCCACGCCAGCGGCGACAGTAAGGCACACGTCGCTGGCCCGTGAAAACCCGGTCAGTGAGCTACAACGTCGAATACGGCACCGACGGGCGCTCGTTCTCGCTGCCGGACTGCTCGGTGACGGTCGCCGATCCGCCGGGCGGGTCGGCCGTCGACCCAGCCGACGCGGCCGAGACTGCCCTATCCGATCCACACGGTCCCGCGCTGGCACGGCGCGTCGACCCGGACGACACTGTCGCGATCGTCGTCACCGACGTGACGCGCGCGACGCCCGACGACGTGTTACTGGACGCCCTGCTCGCCGAACTGGAGCGGGCCGGCGTGTACCGCGAACAGGTGACCGTCGTCGTCGGCCTGGGGCTCCATCGCCCGATGACCGACGCCGAGATCGAGGCCGCGCTGGGCGAGCACGCGGACCTCGCGATCAACCACGATCCCGAGCGGACGGTCGAGGTGGGCGAGATCGACGGGACGCCGATCGAGATCCACGAAACCGTCGCCGCCGCCGACCGCGTCCTCTCGACGGGGATGGTCGAACCACACCAGTACGCCGGCTTCTCCGGCGGCGCGAAGACCGTCGTGGTGGGCGCGGGCAGCGAGTCACAGATCCGTTACAGCCACGGTCCCGAGATGATCGGGCGGGACGGCGTTCGCCTCGGGCGCGTCGACGGCAACCCGTTCCGCGAGTTTCTCGACCGCGCCGGCGACCTCGTCGGCGTGGACTTCTGCCTGAACGTCACCCACGGTCCGGCGGGGATCATGGGCGCGGCCGCGGGCGATCCACGAGCCGTCGTCCGCGGGCTGGCGGCTACGGCCCGGGACGCCCTGTCGGTCGAAGTCGACGGCGAGTACGACGCGGTCGTCGCCGGTGTCGGCGCACCCAAGGACGCGAACCTCTATCAGGCAACCCGGGCGGCCACCTACGTCGCGCTTGGCGATCGGAACCCGCTCCGACCGGGCGGCCGGATCGTCGTCCCCGGGACCCTCGAAGAGGGCGCGGGCGACGGCACCGGCGAACGGCGCTTCTTCGAGTGGCTCTCCGGTGCCGAGTCGGCCGAGGGCCTGTACGAGGAGATGGCTGCCGGCTACGAGGCCGGCGCACAGCGAGCGTTCGTCGTCGCGCGAGTCCTGCGCGACTACGACCTCTGGATCGCGGCCAGCGAGTCGCCCGACGTGGTCGAGTCCTGCCTGATGCACGCCGCACCCAGCGTCGAGGCGGCGATCGAACCGGGCAGCGACGTGCTCGTCGTCCCCGACGCGCTCGATACGCTGCTATACGGACAGTTGTAGACGGTTACCCAGTCGACCGCACGCCGTCGTGCGGTCGATCTGGTACAGACCTACAACTGGCCGTATCGTCTGATCCGGCCCGAAATTGGAACGGTTTCGATCGGGACCCTGGTCGGAGTCGTCCCGAATCTCGAAAAATCCCTTTTGTGGTGGCTCGCGCGCCTCGAATCGTATGACAGACAGGACTCGAAGACAGTTCGCGATTGCGCTCGTGACGGGCGTCGCCTCCGTCTCGCTCGCAGGCTGCACCGGCAACGAGGACGACACCACTGGCGGTGACGAGGACTCGATGGACGGCGAAGACGGCGGCGCGATGGCCAGCGAAACGACCGAGGAGTCGATGATGGGAGAGGAAACAGATGAATCGATGATGGGAGGAGATACGACCGAGGAGTCGATGATGAGTGAAGAGACGACTGAGGATTCGATGATGGATGGATCGATGGAGAATGAATCGATGGACGCTGAGATGGATTCGAGGATGGGTAACGAGACCGAGACGGGATCGACGGGGACGACGACGGAGTCGATGTAGGAGCCACAGGCCGGATGCCCTCGCCCTTCTCGGCGGTTGAATTCGAGGGTCACCATTCGCGTCGTCGGACAGGGCGTGAACGACCCTTCGACAGCCCCGACAGAGCGCTACTGCTCTGTTGGCGATCCGCTGCCGCGGTTGGCGTCGTCGTCTCCCGCTTGGCTCGCCTCTGGCGTGGTGGCGTCTCCTTCGCTCGACGCAGCGTCCGTCTCTCCGGCCGGTGGGCCGGCTGTTTCGGGATCTTCACTCGCGTCGGTGACGAACTCGTCCAGCGCGTGCTCGCGGAACCCTTTCGACCGCGCCCGAAGGTCGCTCATCAGTTTGTCCCGGAGCGTCTGGTGGAGGCGGTGTGCCGTCTCGTCGTCCACGTCGTACGCCGTCGCGTCACCGCCGAGCAGGCTGGCCGTGCTGGCCGTGTCGGCCGTGACGCTGGCCAGTGAGAGGCGGCGCTGGAACACGGTCCGGCTGTCGATCACCGTCTGGACGCGGTAGTAGGGGACCAGTCGCGTCGTCTGGACCAGGACGCCGCTGCGGGCGGCAAAGAGGTGGTCCAGCAGCGCGAAGCCCCGGTGCTTCCACGTCAGATGGCCGGCGAGGACGGTCAGCGGTAGGAGCGCCAGCGGCGCGTACCAGTAGGGGATCGACACGACGAGAGCGTCGACACCGGCGAGGATCGCGGTGATCACCAGCGGAACGAGCGAGTACCGGACCGCGTAGCGGCGACGCGATCGGGCCGGCAGCCCTTCCATCTCGGGTATCTCGGCGTCGGTCAGGGCCTCGGCGAGCGCGAGGACTGTCTCGCGGTCGTCCAGCGGGATCGCCGTGTTGCTGGCGTCCTGACTCCCCGACCCGGGCGCGTAGCCGGCGGTCTCGACCGCGAGCGCGGCGTAGCCGAACCGACGCATCAGGACGTTCTCGCGCACGGTCACAGTCTGGATCTTTTCCAGCGGGATCGAGCCGCTGTACTCCTGGATCAGGCCGCGCCGGTATCTGAGGTCGTCGCCGACGTAGTCCAGCCGGAAGCCGTAGTACTCGGTGATAGTGAAGGCAGCGCTGAGGATCCACGCCGCGAGGACGAACTGGGCGGCCGCGACGATGCCGGTCAGCAGCAACTCCCCGGTCGAGTAGGTGGGTAACAGTTCGACCGAGACGCGTGCGGGTCCGCCCAGCGCCGCGACGCTCTCGGAGAGGAGGCGAACGGCGTACTCCTGGGCGAACGGAACACCGAAGAGTACCAGGGCCGGCGCGGCCGGCCGGAAGGAGACGAGCGCGAGCGTGAGCAGATCTACGGTCGAGAGCTCGTAGAGCCGTCGCTCCGTCGGTCGACTGCGTTCGGTTCGCCGATTGGTGGCAGCCGTGCCTGTCTCGTCCTCAGTGTCGGTGGTTCCCGTCTCGGTATCGGTGTCACCGCGCCGGTAGCTCGCGACCGACGACTGGAGTTCGCGGGCCTCCTCGTAGCTGATCGCGTTCAGTTCGGCCTCGGTCGCACTCCCGCCGGCAGTCTCGAACTTCACGACGGCCAGACCGAGCACGCGCTGGATCGGACCGCGCTCGATGTCGACGTTCTGGATCCGGCTCAGCGGAATCGATCGCTCCTGCCGGTCGAACACGCCCGAGTTGACCGACAGGTCCCCCGCCGAGAGCTCGTAGGTGAAGCGATAGTACCGCGCGACGCCGTAGGCAGCCCCCAGCACGGCACCCACCGGGGCGAGGACGAACACTGCACCGATCGGCAACAGGTCCAGCGGTCCCGACAGCATCATGCCAGCGAAGAAGCCGACAGCGCCGATGCTGACTGTCCGGTTGAGAACCCGTCCGACGGCGCTGATCGGGTGGAGTCGGTTCATCGTGACTCGCTCACACCGCGTCCGACCGCTCGCTTTCGGCGGCGAGGTCGCGCAGTTGTTCGCGCAGTTCCGTCGCTCGCTCCGGGCGGAGGCCGGGGATGCGGATGTCGGCGCCGCGGGTCCCGGCGGTGTAGACGACCACGCTGGAGAGGCCGATCAGCCGCTCGATCGGCCCGCGCTGGGTGTCGGTGTGTTGCACCCGGACGTACGGGACCGACGTGTCGACCTGCGTGACGACGCCGCGCACGAGATAGAGGGCGTCGTCCTGGACCTCGAACTGCCAGCGCCGGAAGAGCAACACTGCGTGGACAGTGCCGACGGCGGCGACGACGAGCAGGAGAGCGGCGATCACGGGGGTCCCGACCGCCAGGGCGAACCGGTCGACGGCGACCGCGATGGCGGTCAGGACGGCCGCGACCACCACCGCCCGACCGATCCAGAGGGCTTGCACACGAGGGTTGAGCGTCTCCATGCGAATTCCGGGGGGCGGCGCGATGAAAAGCGTTGGTGTCGGTCCCCGGTATCCGTCCCGATCCAGTCAGGCGTCTCTCTCAGTCCAGTCAGGCATCCGAGCGTTCGCCGGTGTCGTCGATCTCGTCGAGCACGCGCTCGTGAAACGCTTGCAACACGGCGGACTCGTCCTCGGCCAGTACCACGTCGCTGGCCAGCAGCGTCGCCAGCCCGAAGGCTCGCGGTGAGGGCGAGTCGACCCGGACCGTCCGCACGTCGATTTCGTCGGCCTGTATCGCGCCAGTCACGTCCTCGATCCCGGCGACGTTGAGCTTGTCTTCGAGGATCTCCCGATAGGTCTCCTCGATCACGGCGAACTCGCCCAGTTCCTCGGCGAACGAGAGGAGCATCTCGGCGTTGACCTGCTGTTCGCTGGCGGACTTCTCGTAGCCCTTGTAGCGTTTGAGGATCATCAGTGCCCGCGTCGCGTTGATCCGGAAGTACCGCTGGAGGAGGTCCGTCCCGTCGAGGCTGGCCCGGAGGTCGGCCCGCACCTCGGTCGGATCGATGTCCTCGACGATATCTTCGATGTCGACCTTCCGATTGAGTGGCATCGAGAGCGAGAAGCCGTTGTCGGCGACGGCGACCTGGACGTTGGCGTTGGCTCGCTGGGCCACCCGATAGGCCAGCAACCGCGAGAAGCCGTCGTTGAAGCGCCGGCCGTAGCCCGAGTGGACGTAGTAGTGGCGCTCGTACTCGTCGTGGTCCAGGGCCTCCTCGATCACGAGTCGGTCGTCGGTCGCGACGCTCTCGGAACCGGCGTAGGCGATCTGTTCCGTGAACATTCGTGTGATCGCCCGGACCGTGTTCTCGTCGAGGGGGAACTCCCGGAGCCACAGGCGGACCGCTGGCGGGCCACCATCGGCGAGCCTGTCGAGGAGTTCCCGCTGGAATTCGAGGATCTCGTGGCCGAGATCGTAGGACAGGGGAAGCCGTTCGGAGAACCACGAGGGGACGGTCGGCCGCGCGCTCGTGCGGTCGACGTACACCTTCGACCCCCGGCGGTAGCGGTACTCGAAGTGGTCGCCACCGAGGACGAACACGTCGCCCGATTCGAGTGTGTCGAGGTACCCCTCGTCGAGCTGGCCGACCCACTCGCTCCCGGCACGGGTGTACACGTCGCAGGTGAACGAATCGGGGATGGTCCCGATGTTGGTCATGTAGATGACCCGCGCCAGCCGCCCTCGCTTGCCGATCAGGCGCTGGCCCACGTCGAACACCTCGTAGTGGTGCTCGCCGTCGGGCGGATCGTTGGTGTCGCGCCAGATCTTCGCGTAGACGTTTTTGTCTTCCATCCCCGGGTAGTCGGCGGTGAGATACCGGCAGAGCTGCTCCCACTCCTCCTCGGTGTAGTTCCGGTAGGGGTAGGCGCTGCGGAGGATCGCCTTCGCCTCGGCCTCCGGGTGGACGGCGTTGATCGCCATCCCGTAGACGTGCTGGGTGGCGACGTCGTGGGCGCGCTCCGGGACGAACACGCGGTCGACGAACCCCTCGTGGGCCTTTTTGAGCATCACGGCACACTCGATCAGTTCGTCGCGATCCAGGGCGACGACCCGGCCAGTCACCGTCTGCCCGAGCTGGTGGCCTGCCCGCCCGACGCGCTGGAGCAACGAAGCGACGGACTTGGGCGAGCCGACCTGCACGACCAGGTCGATGTGGGGCATGTCGATCCCCAGTTCGAGGCTCGTCGAGGTCGTTACCACGTCCAGCGTGCCTTCCTTGAGCCGCTCCTCGATCGACTGGCGACGCTCTTTCGAGAGGCTGCCGTGGTGACAGCCGGAGTTGTCCTCGTCGTAGGCGTCGAAATCCTCGCGGAGGTTGTGCAACACGCGTTCGGCGCCCGAACGCGTGTTGGTGAACACGAGCGTGTTGGTGTGTGACTGGATCAGGTCGTGGAGCTGGCTGTAGAAGCGCCCCTGGATCACGTCCCGCGGGGTGTCGATGAGGTCGTCGGCCGGCGTCGTCAGTTCCATGTCGAACTCACGGGCGAAGCGAGCGTCGACGATCTCGTACTCTCTCGGCGTCCACGACGCTCCGGACTCTCCGTCCCGCTCGCAGCCGACCAGGAACTCTGCCATCGTCTCCAGCGGTTCGACCGTTGCCGAGCACCCGATCCGCGTGGGCGATCCTTCGGCCATCGCTTCGAGGCGCTCCAGTGACACCGAGAGGTGGGTTCCCCGTTTGTTCTCCGCGAGACTGTGGATCTCGTCGACGATGACGTACTCGACGGTTCGCAGTTTCTCCTTGAACTTCGGACTGTTGAGCAGGATCGCGAGCGTCTCTGGCGTGGTGTTGAGGATGTGCGGCGTCGTCGAAAGCATCGCCTGGCGCTCGCTGTCGCTGGTGTCGCCGTGGCGGATCGCGTGGCGGATCGTCACGTCTTCGCCACGGTCGTCGAGCTTCTCGGTGATGCCGTCCAGCGGGACTTCGAGGTTACGGTGGATGTCGTTGGCCAGCGACTTCAGCGGCGAGACGTACAGGCAGTAGACGCTGTTTTCGAGGTCGTCGTCGCGGGCCTTGGCGAACAGTTCGTTGATGATCCCCGTATAGGACGCGAGCGTCTTCCCGCTGCCAGTCGGGGCGGCGATCAGCGCGTTCTCTCCCTCGTCGATCAGCGGGATCGCCTCCTTCTGTGGCGGCGTGAAGAAGCCGCCGTTGTTCGGGACGTGTTCACCGAACTGTTCGACCCACCACTCCTGGACCACGGGCGCGAGCCGCTCCAGTACGTCGCCGTCGTCGATGGCGACGCTCTCGGGATCGAACCCCGGATCGACGGTCGCGAGTCGCTCGCGTGCCTCCATCTGGCAGACCGGTAGGACTGCGTGGCCAAGTGCCTTCGGACCGCGGAGTGAAAGTGAAATCCAGTCCCTGGCCGCCCCCAAGCGCTAACTCGCTTCCGTCCAGTGGTCGGGTATGGAGATCACCATCGGCTGTCCGATCGTGACGCCGTTCGACGGCGACGGGCGACTCGACACCGACGCGCTGGCCGACCTCGTCGACCGCCTCGTCTCGGACGGGATCGACCTGCTCGTGCCCTGTGGGACGACCGGCGAGGTGACCGCGTTAACCGACTCGGAGCGTCGGACAGTGATCGAGACGACGGTCTCGGCCGCTGCCGACCGCGCGACGGTAATGGCCGGCGTCGGCGGGACGGCGGTCGCGACCGTGCGTGAGCGGATCCGACACGCTGCCGACGCTGGTGCCGACTCCGCGCTCGTCGTCGCCCCGTACTTCGGCGGCCAGCCCGCTCCAGAGGGTAACGAACGGTTCTTCGCCGGGGTCGCCGACGACATCGATCTCCCGCTGTTCCTCTACAACATCCCGCCAGCGACTGGCCAGCAGATCGCCCCGGAGACCGTCGACTCGCTCGCCCGACGGGGGCTGTACGAGGGGATCAAGGACTCCAGCGGCGACCTGACGTACCTCGACGAGTTGATCGACCGAACGCCGGCGGCGTTCGCCGTCTTTCAGGGCTGGGACGCACAGTACGTACCTGCCCTGGCGATGGGGGCCGACGGTGCCATCAACGCCGTCACGCACCTGGCGCCCGAGCGCTTCGCGGCGGCAGCGGCGGCCGTCGAATCGGGCAAGATGGCGGCCGCTCGGGGCCACCAGTTCGACGGCATCGATCCGGCCGCCCACGCCTGCCTCGACCACGGTTTCGCGCCTGCAGTCAAGGCGGTGCTGGCCGAACGCGGTGTGCTGGCGACCGATACTGTCCGTCCCCCGCTGGTCGGACTGGACGAGGAAGACCGCAGGCAACTGATCGAGGCACTCGACGGGTGAGGTCTCGCTGTCGGGTTCGGTCGCCGCTCGAACGCCGCCTCTCGAACATTGAAATCTGGTTTTCATCGAACGGACTGACAGATTATGCTGGCCGAGTCGGCTCGACACCTCGAACTGTCCAGCAATACGATCGAATGGCGATACCGGCTGTTTGAGATCCTCTGTGGATCGCTTCGAACACCCTTTCACCGACCACGTACGGCCGTCTCCATCGGTCAAAAGCTAATCGAACACTCCACGAAGTTCTTAAGAGTGGACGTACGTGTTCGATGTATGTCGTTGCTGCCCTCCAGAGGCCCCGATACGAGCACGTCACAGGAGGGGGAGCTTCAGGTCGTCGGCGTCGACGACGAGGTGGCCCCGCTGCTCGACGCGCTCAACTCCGAGACGGCTCGGGCGATCCTCAACGAGATCTACAGTGAACCCGGGACGCCCTCAGAGATCGCCGACCGGCTGGACATGTCGATCCAGAAGGTCTCCTACCACATCGAGAAGCTCGAAGAGCAGGAGCTGATCGACGTGGCCGGGACCCAGTACTCCGAGAAGGGCCAGGAGATGACGGTGTACCAGCCCCCCGACGAACCGACTGTGCTGTTCGTCGGGACCGAGGAGCGAAAGCGCTCGCTGACGACGATGGTCAAGCGCCTCCTCCCGGTGGTCGCTGTCGTCGCTCTGGGGAGCCTCGTCATCGAGCGGCTGTTCGGTAGCGGGCTCTCGTTCGGACTCGGTTCGTCGGGTGCGGGTAGCAGTGGCGCAGACGGCGGGCAGGGCGGGGACGCAGGCGCCGGCGGCACCCAGGTCTCTGCCGAGAGCGCGAACTACACCGGGCAGAGAGCGACTGAAACCGCCACGGAGACGCCGACGGCGACGCAAACTGCCACCGAGACTGCCGCGGACGGCGGTGACGGCGGCGACATCGGCATCGCGGAGGTGACCGACACACAGACCCCGACCGACGGCGTGACTGCGCAAGCGACCGGCACGCCGACCGCGGAACCGGCGTCGACGCCGACGGCGACGACGGCAGAAACGGCGACGAGCAAACAGATCGCGACGGAGACGCCGACCGAACCACCCACCACCGCCGTGTCCGACGGAATGGGCGCGACCGAAACGCCGGTTCCCGACGCCGAGTCGACCGAGGTCGCCTACGAAACGACAGCTCAGGCGACCGATCTGGCTGCGAGCGGCGGTCTCGATCTCTCGCCGGGGCTGGCATTCTTCCTCGGCGGGATGACCGTCGTCGCCGTGCTAGCTGTCTGGTGGACCTACACGAACTACACGTGACCGTGCCTACTATCGGTTAAAATCGATTTTGAGTGAAAGGTGGGTCTTTATCCGTATCTCCCATAGGACTATCTGCGCCGCCGACGGCTGGACCCGGTCGCCGAGCCACGACCTGTCGTCCCCGTTGGTGGTCGCCGCCTGCCCCCCTTCGGTCCAACTGACACAATCGCTTTGGCCCTCCACCCCGAGCGATCCGACATGCGCGTTACGTTTCTCGGCACCGGTAGTGCGATGCCCACTGGCGACCGTTTCCAGACTGGACTCCTGCTGGCCGACGGTGACGACCGACTACTCGTCGACTGCGGCAGCGGCGTCCTCCACTCGCTGGCGCGGACCGACACCGGCTACGAGGGCGTCGACGCTGTGTTGTTGACACATCATCATCTGGATCACGTCTCGGATCTGGACGTGCTGCTGAAGGCCCGCTGGCTCGCCGGCGAGACGGAACTGACGATCGTCGGCCCTCCCGGGACGAAAGACCTGATCGACGGTCTGTTGGATCTCCACGAGTACATGCAGGGCAAACTCGACCTCACGGTCAGAGAGGTGGGCGTCGACGCCTCGTTCCCGCTGGCGGGGTTCGAGATCGACGCCACGGAGACGCGCCACTCGATGCAGTGTTTCGCATATCGGTTCCGCGCGGCCGGCGACGACGATCCGGCACTGGTGTTCAGCGGCGACACTGAGGCCTTCGAGGAACTGCTGACGTTCGCCGATCGCGCCGCCGTCCTCGTCCACGACTGCTCGTTCCCCGACGACGTGGACGTCTCGAACCATCCGACCCCGTCCCAACTCGGCCGCGTTCTCGCGAGCGCGGACGCGACGCTCGGCAGGGTGTATCTCACGCACCTCTACCCCCACACCGAGGGCCGCCACGAGGCGATGCTCGACTCGATCGACGACCACTACGACGGCGACGTTCGATTCGCCTCCGACGGCCTGTCGGTGACGATCGAACAGGACCGCCCCGACGAAGCCGACTGAGACGGATTTCTGCACAACCTGCGGCGGCGCGCACTGTCGCTCGCGTTGGCGAGCGACGATACTGTGCGAGGGATGAACGAGCGGAGCGAGTGAATCGCCTGGGGAGGCGTGTGGCTGTCTGCTATCCTGTGCTGTGCGGTCCTGGGGGAATGGACGGGCGAGGCACGTCTCGCGGTTTCTGCGTAGGTACTATTCGAGCGACCACCGGGAGCGAGAATATCCCGCACAGAAACCGTCGACCGGGCCGAGGGTGTTCAGTCCTCGGCCACCCTTCTAGGACTCCGAGCGACAGCAGTCCGAACCAAAACAACACGAACCACCTGTGCAACGAGCACGCACACTGAACGGGTCGTTCATCTCCGATGGCGCTGTAATCGACGACCTCGTGAACTGTTCTATGACACGCTGGACGGCAGTGAACCGCATGAGGCCCGCGATCGGTTAGGCCCGCTGGAGGCGCACGCGGAAGTCGGCCCCGCCGGCCGCGCTCTCTCTGACGGTCACGTCCCCGCCGTAGGATTCCGTGAGAGCGCGGACGAACCCGAGTCCGAACCCGCTCCCGCCGCTGTCCGGACCTTTCTTGCCCATCTCGAACAGCTCGTCACGGACGGCCGGGTCGACGCCAGCACCGTCGTCGGCGAACCCGACGACGACCTCGTCGACCGCTTCTTCGGCGTACATCTGGACGGTGATCTCCCCCTCGTTGTGGACCGCCGCGTTCGAGAGGAGGTTCGTGAACACCGAGCCGAGCAGGTCACCAGCGAAGACGCTGTACTCGAACTCGTCTGGGTCGAACTCGATCGTGATGTCGTCGTACTGGGTCCTGACTTCGCTGACGGTTCGTTCGAGGATCGACGCCAGGTCCCGGGGCTTGGCCTCTTCCTCCTCTTCGAGCGTCGAGACGAGGTTGCCGACTCGCTGGATCAGGTCCGCGGAGCTCTTCGCGGCATCGTGAATCCGCTCGGCGTAGTGGGCGTTCTCTTCGTCGACCATATTGACGAGCGCTTCGGAGAAACCGGTGATCACCTGCAGGTCGTTGCCCAGGTCGTGACGCAGGAGCCGATCGTACAGCTCGATCATCTCCTTTTTCGTCTCGATGTCCTGTCGGGCCCGTTCCAGTCGCTCCCGTGAACGGATGTTACTGATCGCCGTCGCCGCGTGGGAGGCCAGGATCTCCAGCGGTCGGACGTAGGTATCGTCGAACCCCTCCTTGGTCTTCGACCGCATGACCAGCACCGCGGTCACCTCGTCGACGATCGCTGCCGGCACGGCCAGCGCGGCAGTCGTATCGGCCGAGGCGGCGGTCTGGGCGTCCGTCCCCGTCGCGATCACGGTCTCACGGGTCTCGTAGGCCTCCTGTGCGACCTCGCCCGGTGGTTCGCCCGGTGACAGCTTGGGGTTGGTGCTGTGGACGACGTGCAACTCTCCGTTGCGGACCTCGACGAAGGTCGTGTAGGAGGTTTCGAACAGGAGCGACATCGCTTCAAGCGTCAGCGAGACGACTTCTTCGACCGACTCACAGCGATTGAGTGCCTGACCGTACTTGTTCAGATCGGCGACCTGACTCGCGAAGTCGGCCTGTTCTTCGAATGACATTTTGTGGTGGCTCGCTCCCGGATCGGACCCCAACTGCGATTGTGGAACAATGGGTGGCTCCTCTAAAAACCGTTTCGGCGACGCCGATAAAATCTGACAGTGTCGACGTCGGTCACTCCAGTCTGTACCGGAGCAGGGCCGCGATGCCACCGAGATTCCGGAGCTGTCGGCCCGGGTCGAACTCGTGAGAGAACACCGTCACGTCGCCGCCCTTCTGCTCGGCGGTCGTCACGATCTCGTCGACGTCCACGTCCCACTCGCCCTCGTCGCTGCGCTCGGCACGCAGGCGCTCGTCGAGCACGAGGAGCTCCTCTATCGCACCGAACTCGGCGGCTTCCGCGACCGCGTCGGGGCCGTAGGCGACTTTCGCGCCCGTGGCGATACGCTCCATCAGCTCGTCGATCAGTTCGGCTTCCTCGGCGATCCTGGTCTGTTCCTGCACGTCCTCGACTGCGCCCCGTTTGAGCACTTCGTGGACACCACGGTCCCCCACGGCGCTCGTGTCGACCATCGTGATCTGCTCGGCGATGTCGGGGATCTCGTCGCGCATGTACTTCAGGGCGTCCTGCTTGGTGAAACCGGGACCGGCGAGGATGTAGGCGTCCACGTCGAGTCGACGGAGCACGTCCGACAGCTCAGCGAACAGCTCTTCCCGGGGTCTTGCGTAGTCGCCCTTCCCGGTCGTCGAGGTGATCGTCGCCCGCGACTCGGTGCCGTACTGGGCGACAGTGTGGACGTGTGCCTCTCCCTCCTCGACGGTCACGATCGCCACGTCGGGCTGGTCGGTCGCCTCGGTCGCCTCCTCGACGCGATCCAGCTGATCTGGTTTCCAGACCTTCTCGACCTCGATCTCGTCGTGTTCCTCGACGTTGAAGGTGTGGTGAAAGTCGAGCTGGTCTTCCCGGGAACAGTCGACGATTTCGCCGCCGACGCGCAGTCGGTTGGCGAACTTCGCGAACTCCACGTCGGTGACCTCGACCGCCAGCCACATCGGCTCGCGTTCCCCGCCCTTGTCGCGCAACTGCTCGTCGTTGCGCTGGATCCGCCGGGTCGTGTCGCCGGCGACCCAGTCGCCCGGCTCGATCACGTACGTCAGGTGCCAGAGGTCGTCGAGCGTCTCGGGGACGAGCGTGAGCCGCTCGCGCCCGCCCTCGACCCGCTGGCGATCGGCGATGCGCATGTCCGGGGATCCGGCTGTCGGCGGTAAGTGCTCTCCGGTTTCAGATATCCTCGGTCGGTTTCCCGTTGCTGGCATCGTCGTCGTCCAGTTCACCGACGGCCAGTCCCAGTTCCTCCTGGACGAGTTCGACGGCGTTCTCGACGGCACCGACACTGCCGAGATAGCCCGCGCCGACCGACGTTTTGAGTGCCAGCGCGGCCCGCCCGGTCAGGACGGTCCCGCCGACCTGGGCGACGGCCCCGTCCCCGACGCTGACGAGCCAGCCCAGCGAGTCGTAGCTGTAGCGCTCCATACGGGGCTCGAACGAACCGGTGCCGTCCAGTCGGTGCTCGGCGAGGGCAGCCATGTTCTGGGCCGCGACTCGTGCCTCCCGGATCGCCGTCTGTGAGCTGGCCGGTGCGGCTTCGCCGTTTTCGTCGACGACACGTCCGGCGTCACCGACGACGAAGGTGTCGCCGGCCAGTCGAAGATCGCTCCTGACGACCGGCCGCTCGGAGCCCAGTGACCCAGGTCCGCGAATCCCGCCGGTCCAGATCAGTTGATCGTAGGCCAGTTGCGCGCCGTCCGAGAGATCGATCGAGTCCGCTTCGACGGCCTCGACGGCCCGGTTCGTTCGCACGTCGACGCCACGTGTCGTGAGTTGGTCGTGGACCGCCCGCTGGAAGGGCTCGGGGAACGTCGGCGCGACGCTGTCGAGCTGTTCGAGCAGAACGATCTCGGGGCCGCTGTTATCAGATGTCTCCTTTTCTCTATCGTCCGTCGCTGTCGTATCGTCTGTCTCGCCGGACTGGTCGTCGGCAGCCATCGCCGCCAGTTCGCCAGCAACCTGTACGCCCGACAGTCCCGCGCCCCCGACGACGACGCGGCCGTCCGGCGCAGCGATCTCACGGAAGCGATCGCGTATCTCACGGGCGTGGGCGAGCCGTTTCAACGGTGTCGCGTGTGATTCCAGTCCGGGGATGTCGTGGAAGTCGGTCTCCGCACCCAGACAGACCGCACCCACGTCGTAATCGAGTTCGGATCCGTCGTCCAGTCTGGCGACCCCGGCGGCGGCGTCCACGTCGGTCACGCTCGCCTGCCGGATCTCGCAGTCCAGCACCTCGTCGAGCGGCACCGAGATGTCTTCGGCCAGCGACGGCCGTCTGACGACGCGGTGGAGCTCGTGCTGGAGAACGTGATCGTCGGATTCGTCGACGACGACGAGATCGGCCTCCTCGGGCAACGTTGAGTCGAGTTTCCGTGCGAGCGTCAGGCCGGCGTAGCCAGCGCCCAGAACAGCGACACGCATACCCCCGCTAGGGCGTGACCGCGTATCAACGTTCGGCGCGTGCCTCACCTCGCGCTACGTCGTCGTCGACAGCATCACTTCGTCGACCGTCTCGCCGTCGATCGTGTAGTGGTCCCGGCGGATCGCCTCCGTGTCCCAGCCGTGGTCCGTGAGGAACTCGATGGCTCGGTCGTTGGTCATCGGGAGGCTGTTGTACACCTTCCGGTAGCCGTTGGCTGCCGCCCACGAGATGCCGCGCTGGAGGAGTTCGCTCCCGATCCCGTTGCCCTGATAGTCGCTGGCGACGCCGACGGTCTGCTGGGCCGTCCCCTGCAGTGAATCGAGCTGCGGGAGGTCCAGGTGGGTCCAGCCGATCACGTCGCCGTCGACGGTGGCCACGAAGAACACGCGCGACTCGACGGAGGTGTGGCGGTTGACGGTGTCCTCGTACAGCAGTTCCTCGGCGACCGTCTCCGCGACGACGTAGGTCTCTTCTGCCGTCACGTCCCGAATGGTCTGGATCAGTCCGTCGAAGTCGCTGTGCCGGGCCGGCCTGATCGTGACCGATAACTCGTCCATCGTGTACTCTTCGACCGCGCCGACGTCCAGTGCGACGCTGATCGTCCCGCCGTCGTCTTCGAGGTAGCCCCGGGATTTCAGTCGTTCGAGGTGCTCGCTGAACGTGTCGGCCGACACGTCGGACTGTTCCAGCAGGACGTGGCGCTTGGCGGTTCCGTGGCGCTCGACGTACTCGTAGATCCGACGACTGGTGTCTGACTCGAACGTCGGTCGCTCGGCTGTCTCCATGGCCGCGGGTACACGCACGATCCGCTTAATGGTTGTCATGTTAATACATATCACGGAGGGGGTGACAGTGGCGACGCAGTCAGGTCGTACCGAGAATGAGAACGAAACGGCGGCTCAGAACAGCGCTTCGGACTCGTCCAGGATGCGGGCCGGACCACCGACCTCCCAGACGCGCGTGTCGACCCCGCAGTCGGCGACGGTCTCCTCGACCCGGTCGACGTAGTCTGCGGTGGTGTTGATGTAGACGCTCGCGCCGGTGTCGACGGAGAAGTACACCGGGACGTCATCCTCGCGGAGTTCGCGGACGGCGTTGAAGATCTCGATCGTGCGCGGCTGCCAGTACACCCAGCCGGCCGGTCCGGTCATGGTCGTCGCTGCGAGCGACAGCGAATCGTGTTCGGCCAGTTCGAACGTCCGGTCGAAGTCCCCGTCTCGCAGGGAGTCGCGCATCTCGGCGATCTGGCCGTGGATGTGGGCCATCCGACCCTCGAACATGTGGCTCTGGGCGGCCTCCTCGTGGGCGGCCTCGGTCTCCTTGTAGGACGGGACCATCCCGGCGACGATCCGGAGGTCGTCTTCCAGGTCGGTCTCGATACGTTCCGAGCGGCAGTCCTCGTCGTTGGCCCCGTTCTTGAGGTGGGAGAACGCACCGGTCACCGCGCGGGCAGCCGAACACGACCCCCGTCGTGCCACCGTCGAGATTTCGGGGCGGGTCATGTCGAGGCCGGCGGCCTCGACGAGCGCCATCGCCGCCGCAGCAAAGCCCGACGCGGACGAACCGAAGCCGATGTTCGTCGGGAAGGAGTTCTCGGACTCGAAGCGCACGCGGTGATCGAAGCCAGCGAGATCACGGACGTGGTCGACGACGGCATCGACGCGCTCGGCTCCGCGGCCCTCGACGCGCTCGCCGTCGATGACGTACTCGTCTTCGTCCAGTTCGGGGTCGAACTCGGCGGTCGTCTTCGAGTGGCTCGGTGCCGTGCAGACGCTGATGCTGTCGTGATACGGGAGTCGAAGCTGTTCGTCGCGCATCCCGTGGTACTTCACGAGCCCCTCGATCGGGTGTGCCTTCGCGGTCGCTTTCATACGTCTGCCTCCCAGCGACCCCACTTTGCAGTTGCGAACCGTTGCGAAGCGAGGCGTCTTTAGTCGTGGCGTCCCGACGACCACTATGGACCGCCGAACCTACCTGCGGGGGGTCGCCGGGGCGAGTGTGGTCGGGCTGAGTGGCTGTCTGAGCGCCAGCGGCGGCTCGGAGTACGACATCGGCATGTCCGTCCACGCGTTCGAGCCCCAGCAGTTCACGGTCGGCGTCGGCGACACCGTCGTGTGGCGGAACACGAGCGCCCACGCACACACTGTCACGGCCTACGAGGACACGCTGCCGGCCGAAGCGTCCTTCTTCTCGACGGGCGATTTCGACGGCGAGCAGTCGGCCCGCGAGGCCTGGAGCAACGGGACCGCGGGATCCCTACACCAGGGCGACACGTTCAGCCACACCTTCGAGGTCGCCGGCGAGTACCCGTACTTCTGCATCCCACACGAGCGCCAGGGGATGGTCGGGACTATCGTCGTCGAGTAGCGTACTCTTTCATAGGCCCCGGTGCTACGCTATATCTTGATCGGCCAGCTGCAGTTCCCAGTCGTGTTCGGTCGGATCGACGCCACCGATCTCGACGCCCTCACTCACCGACCGGGTGGTCGGGCGGACCGCGAGCGCGGTCGAGTTCGAGAACGCGGCGATCGGGAAGCGATCGTTCGCACGGAAGCCGAAGGTTCGGAGCACTGACGCCGGGATCGGCCACTCACCCACTTTGACCACGTCGGACTCGTTCGCGTCGGCGAGAATCGGTTCGAGGAGCGCTCTGTACACGTCCCGACCGACGCTGGCGTCTCTCGGCACCACGTCCAGTACTGCCGTCGATCGGATCTTGCCCCGTTGCTCCGAACAGGTGAGACAGGCTGCCACCGCGCACCCGTCCCGGCGCGCGACGTAGGTCGTCGTCTCCCAGCGGGGGTTGGCGAAGCGCCAGCGGTAGTACGCCGCGTCGCGGACGACGTGGACCGGGCCGTCGTCGCGGTGCCGGGTGAGTGTCGTGAGCAATCCGACGGGAATCGATTCGGCGCGTTCGACCGAAACGCCGTCGACGCTCCCGCGCAGGCGATCACGGGCCTGCAGATAGCCACGAGCCAGTGGCGTCACCAGGCGGCCGAGATTGCCGGACGCGACCGACGTGAACTCTCGTTTCGATCCCGATCCGAGCCGGACGACGCGTTCGGGGTTCTGGATACGGTAGTGGGTGGTCGGGCCGTCCCTGATCGTCCAGTCGAACGTCTCCAGCCCCGGAACGAGGTGCTCGTTTGGGAAGTTGAAGTACAGCTGTGCCGGGCCATCGGTCTGTGCTTCGAGTAGTCGTTCGGTCATCCCGAAGAAGACACCGAGTTTGCGGTGATCCGGGTGGACCGCCCAGTCGGCCGGCTGGAGCGCCGTCGTCGTCTCGGTTCCGACTCGGAGCCTGAACGCCAGACACGGTTCGGCCCCGACGAGCTCGCCGTCGTGCTCGGCGACGGCAATCGGCGTCCCGTCGACGTACGGGTTCTCCCTGAATCGCCAGTCGAACCACTCGTTCGTCCGCTCGTGTCCCCACACCGTCTCGTGCAGGTCGAGATACCGCTCTCGGTCCCCCGCACGGACGAGCCGGTAGTCGTACCCCGACTGGCTCTGTTTCAGTTGACTCATTCGCCCTGGGGCGTGCTTGTCGGAGCTTACCTTTTGTATCGCCCCGTCTACGGGTCGGTAGCAGGCGCTTACAGTCGTGACTCTTCGACTGTGTCGTCCGAAGAAAACGCGGTAAAGACGAGCTTACTCGTCGTCGACGTCGACGGCGGCCTCTTCCTCGGCTGCGACCTCTTCGGGGCGAGCTTCCAGCGTCGTCTTCTGGATCTCGACCCGGCGCAGCGGGTAGATGTCCTTGCACTCGCCGTACAGTGCGGAGGAGAGTCGCCCCTCGACGATCGAGTCGATGAGCTGCTCGAAGCTGCGGTCTTCGGCGGTCTCCTCGACGATGTCGATCATCGTGCGGCGGATCGCCTTCTCCTGGGAAGCGTCGGCCTTCTTCGTCGTCAGCGCGACCGGCTGGATCTGGACGCGGTAGTCGTCCGTCGTCAGCACGGTGATGTAGGCCTCGATCTTCGAGGAGCCCCGGCGGACGAGCGAGCGCAGGTAGTCGCGCGTCAGCTCGTGCTTGATGAACTCGGTGTACGCCGAGTCGGAGGCGACCTCGTTGATCTTGAAGGTGAGTTTGGTGTTGTTCTCGCTGGCGTCGTCCTTCAGATCGCCCAGCGTGGTCTGGATGGTGCGTCCGAGCACCTTCTCTGCTTCGTCTGCCGTGGTCTCACCCAGCTCCTCCCGGTCGAACTGCTCGGGAGCGAGCACGGTGTACCACCGTTTCTGCTGCTTCTGTCGGGATACTGATCGTTCGCTCATGTGTCGTTAGTTGTGTGTTGGTCGGAGAGCTGTACTGCGACTGTGAGGTTGACGACGTAGTCGTCGACTGTCGAGTGAAGTCCGCCGGTCGTCTCTCGGTCGATCGTGGTCACGACCGCGTCGCCGTCGACGCGGGTGGCCATCTCGTCGGTGTTGTCCGGCCGCAGGGCGCGCGCGATCCGCTCGGCCGTGTCGGCGTCGTCGTGGGTCGTTCGGATGGTCGCCCCACGCATTGTCAGAGCGCCTCCCTGAACTGGACGAGGAAGTCGGCCTGTTCGCCGTCGAAACGAGCGTGCGCTCGCGATCCGCGACCGGTCGCCGTTCCGGCGACCGCGCTCGCGGCAGACGATAGTGGCGTCGCCACGTCCCGCCCGTCAGTCGCGCGCGCCGCCGCCTCGCCGTCCGCTACCACGAGGGTTACGGGCTCGGGTGAGCGGAACCGCGCGACGAGTCTGGCGACGGTGTCGACCGGCATCGCGTCGCCGCGGACGATGAACAGACCGTCGTACCGACCTGTTTTCGCCGTTCGAATGCCGGTGTGGGCGCGACTCGCGTGGGTCCGCCACGCGTCGAGTGCCACGTCGCGAACGCCGTCGTGACCGAGCGCGAGCGCAACACCGATACCCGGGCGTTCCCGGGCGAGGGCGTCGAGCACGTCGCCGTAGCCGCCGATCGTCTCGAACGGGCCGCCGACGTAGGGGTGCAGCGCGGACTCGATCGCCTCGCTCGCCCTGTCGCTCGCAGTCTCGTCGCCGGCGATCGCCAGCGCAACCAGCGAGGCGACCCGGCGGTGGGTTTCCTCGTCCGGTTCTTCGGGCAGACCGAGGCCGTCGAGCGCCTCCTCGACCGCGGCGGTCTCGCCGGAAAACGGCGCGTGCAACAGCGTCGTGTGAGCGAGCCCGTCGGTGTACCCGTCCACTGGGACGGCGACGCCGGGTCGCCGTTCGAATCCGGCTTCTTCGGCGATACTCCCGCCGCCAGTGCCGTCGCGATCGTCTGCGACGGTGACACCGGCCAGCGCAAGCGCGTGGTCGGGCTCGGCTCCGAGTGCGCGTACCACTTCGACGGCCGCGAGGCTGAGTGGCTCGTCGGCCAGCGTCACGTCGGCGTCCTCGATGGACGTGCCGACGGCGACGGTGACATCCGCGTCGGTGGCTCGCTGTGCGTCGTCGACCGATCGCGCGACGGTCGCCTGGAACGGCGTGTCACGCGTCGAGAGCGTACGTGCGAGCAGCCCCGCCGCTGCCAGCGAGTCACCGTCTGCGCGCGCGACGAGCCGAGCGAACTCGGCCCCTTCGAGCGCGCCGGCGACGGCGCTGGGCGGCGTGGCGGACACCTGATCGCGACCGGCTGTGGACATCGATTACTCGAGCAGCTGCTTTGCCGTGTCGTAGCTGTAGGTGAAGTCGTCGTCGAGCGCGTCGCCGCGGTAGTAGTCGACGAGGCGACGGATCTTCGACTGCGTGTTCTGGAGTGCACGCTTGTTCTGGTGGTCGCCGGGGTTCTCGTCCATGTGCTCTCGCAGGCGGACGGCCCGCTCCATCAGGTTCCGGAGGTCCTCGGGGAAATCAGGGTCTGCATCGTTCTCCTCGAGGATCTCGGTGATCTTCTGGCCCGTCGCGAGGGAGACGTCCGGCACCGGCGTGCCCTGGACGCCCTCGTCGCGCAGCTTGAGGCCGATCTCGCTGGGCGAGTGGCCCTGCTCTGCCAGCTCGACGACGCGGTCGACGATCGCGTCTTCGTCTACGTCACTCCACTCCGGGGGTTCGTCTGCCACCGGCTTGTCCGAGTCGGACGAGCCACGGCGGCGTGTATGCATTCGTGCCATTGTTCTGAGTTGGAACGGCACAGACCGCTACGTGCTACTGGTAGCGCGAGCGTGTGGTGTCGAAACACCGGACACGGCCGCAATCCCGGAGCCGCGCAAACGCGCGGCGAGTCAGATTTGCGGTCGTGCTGTTCCCGTCTGTCTCTGGCCACCGGGCGCGTAAAACCGTTTCTACTCCGGATCGGTAGCCGTCGATCGCTGTCCCGAACCCGGACGTGATTCTCCTGGTTACCAGTCTTCGATTCCAATAACCAGATTCGATAACGGGGCAACAACTTAGTAGTCACTCGGAGAACAGTTATCAAACAATAGAGACGGATCTGATCACACATATGAAACTATCACGGTTGTGCACGTGGCCAAGCGACTTATGTAGGTGTAGTCGCCACGTTGCAGGCAGTATGGGGGAGTCTCGGGAGTGGAGACAACGTGGTCAGAGTAGCGTCCTCGGCGTCGTGCTGGTGCTTGCGATCGTTATCGCCGGTTCGACGCTGACGGTCGCGCTCGGTGCGGAGGCGTTCGCCTCGACGAACGATCACCTGACGAGCAGTCGTGCCGAGCAGTCGATGACGCAACTGGACTCCCAGATCGCGATGGTGGGGCTCGGAAGTTCGGATCTCCAGCAGGTCGAACTCGCCGGGTCGGGCTCCGACTACGTCGTCGAGAACAACTCCGGGACGATGACGGTGTCCTACGAGAACCTGACCAGCGACGACGAGACGACGATCTTCCAGCAGGAGATGGGGGCCATCGTCTACGAGAACGGCGAGACCGATATCGCCTACCAGGGCGGCGGAGTCTGGCGGCTCTCCGAGGGAGGCGGGGCGACGATGATCTCCCCGCCGGAGTTTCACTACCGAGAGGCGACGCTGACGCTCCCGCTCGTGACCGTTTCGGGCGATCGGACGCTCGCCTCGAGTGCCGTGGTCCGCCCGGACAACTCGACCCAGTATTTCCCCAACGAGTCGATCGACGGGAACTTCACGAACCCCCTGGAGGGGAGTCGCGTTCAGGTGACCGTCCAGAGCCGGTTCTACGAGGCCTGGGGACAGTACTTCGAGCAACGAACTGACGGCCAGGTCAGCTACGACCACCCCAACCAGAAGGTCACGATCGACCTCGTCGCGCCGGTCAATCGGCCGCGCGTCAATTCGGCGTCGTCGAGTCTCTCGGCCAGTGGGACGTTCGAACTTCAGGGGTCCTCGAAGACGGCGTGCTCGCCGACCGGCGCGTTCACGGACAGCTACAACTCCAGTGATACACCGAACGGTTACTGTGCCCAGCCGTCCAGCGATATCGGTGCGGAGGGTGACATCGTCTACGGCAAAGACATCGACATCAGCTCGGGGACCGGGACTGACGACATCCGGGGCGACGTGGTCTCGGGCAGCGTAGTTACGGTCTCGGCCTCCAATGGTAATGGCCAGGTCGACGTCTACGGCAATATCAACTACACTGACTCCTGTCAGGCTTCCAATGGCAACGGGAACGGGAACGGCAACGGGAACGGGAACGGGGGCGGCAACAACCAGGCAAGTTGCGGGGACAGGATCGTCTCTGGCTCGGGCGGCAGCGTCAACCAGATCGACGGCATCGAGACGACGCCGGCACTCACGCCGACCGTCGTCCAGAAAGTCAAGCACCTCTCGAACGGCGCGAACAACTCCAACAGTGCCGAGACCGACGTGATCGACTCGAACGAGATCGACTTCAGCGGCACTGAGGAAATCGAGGCGGGCTCGTACTACTTCGACGACCTCGTGCTCGACGGCTCGGGTCAGACGCTGGAACTCGACACGTCGGGCGGGGACATCACGATCGCCGTCAGGGGCGAGATCGATATCGACAGCGGGAACAGCATCCGCGTCGTTGGCGATGGGACTGTGCGGGTGTACGCCATCGGTGCCGGCGGCCAGACGAACGACCTCGAACTCGGGTCGTCGGCACAGATCACGAACGCCGGCGACGACGCCCCGCAGTTCCGGCTCTACGGTCCCGCGAACTACACTGCTCAGATCGGTGCCGGCGGCGGCAACACCAACCTCGCGAAGTTCGTCGGCGTGATCTACGCGCCGCCGGGAACGACCGATCCGTCCAACGCGGGGAGCGTCGCGGTCTACGGCGGCGAGATCTACGGGGGGGTCGTGACGGGAACGACCACCGTCGACAAGGGGAGCATCCACTACGACAAGGCGCTGCGACAAGAAGAGATGGTGTCGGGACAGAGTAACGTGGTTCGTGTCACCTACCTCCACGTCTCGACGAACGACGTGATCGTCGAGAGTGGGTGATCGACGGTCCGATCGAGCGGGCCCATCGTGGTTTCGACCGCGACGTTTTCCGTTTTGATAGTGGGAAATTCGCTGAGGAAGCAGCATTCTACGCCGCTCTCAGACGAGAGAATCGTTTTCTGAGATTGAACTGACGCGCTCTTTATCAGGACTGATCGCCAGTGGCCGGTATGGGTCAGTCACGCTTGGGTCACCAGCACCAGCGGGGCCAGTCCGGGCCACTCGCGGTCGTCCTGGTGCTGGCCATCGTCATCAGTGGGTCCGTGCTCGTCGTCGCGCTCGGCTCGGATAGCTTCGCGACCGCTCAGGGGACGCTGGACACAGACCGTGCGGAGCAAGGGTTGACGCAGTTCGACTCTCAGACGGCGATGGTCGCGCTCGGAGAATCCGACACCCAGCAGATCGTCCTCGCGGGCAGTGGATCGTCGTCGTACGAGGTCGTCGAGGACGCCGGCTGGATGAGAGTCAACGTCACGAACACGACCGACGGCTCGACGGACACGGTGATGAACGTCACGCTCGGGGCGGTCGTCTACGAGAACGGCAATACGGACGTGGCATATCAGGGCGGCGGGGTCTGGCGGCTCTCGGAGGGGGGCGGAGCGACGATGATTTCCCCGCCGGAGTTTCACTACCGGGACGCGACGCTGACGCTCCCGCTCGTGACCGTTTCGGGCGACCGAGCGCTCTCGGGCCAGGTCAGCGTCGCGCGTGACGGCGCGAACCAGCAGTACTTCCCCGCCCCCGCGATCGACGACGACTGGATCAACCCGCTCGAGAGCGGGGAAGTCAACGTCACGGTCCAGAGCCGGTACTACGAGGCGTGGGGGCGCTTCTTCCAGGACCGAACCGACGGGACGGCGCAACTCGATCACGACGACCGGACCGCGACGTCGACGCTCGTCGTTCCGACTGTTCCCCAGACGGTCAGTAACGCGATCGCCGCCACGTCGGCCTCCGGCGAGATCAAGCTCGCCGGCAGCGGGGGTGACACCACGCGGACCGACGCCTACAACTCCTCTGCCGGGACCGGAACCTACGCCGACACCCGGACCGCCCTGGGGACGATCCGGACGGCCGGCGACCTGACGGTCAAGGGCAACAGCGAAGTCAACGGCAGTGTCGAGTCGGGTGGGTTCGTCACGGTGAAAGGGTCGGGCGAGGTGACCGGGGACGTTGCCTACGCCGACGGCACGAAGATCACGGGCACAGTCGGGGGAGACTTCGAGCAGATCTCCGAAGTCGAGGGTGTCGGCCCAGCTGACTCGTATCTGAACCGCCGGTACGACAACATCAGCGCGACCAACGACAACGGCGATGCCGGTGTCCCGATCACCGGTGACCTCCTCGACGGCGGCGACCAGACGCTCGGTCCGGGCAACTATCACTTCGACAGGCTGGTCGTCGACGGGGACACGCTCACGCTCGACACTGGGAGCGACGGCGAGATCGAGATCGCCGTCCGCGACTACGTCCAGCTGGAGAACGCCGGCGAGATCGAAGTCGTCGGGAGCGGCGAGGTCCGCGTCTACGTCGACGGTCGGGCGACGACCGCCAGCGGCCACCACTTCGCGATCGAGAGCAGCGGTGGTGTGGTCGACGTGGCTGACGACCAGAACGCCCGACAGTTCTGGCTCTACGGCCACAGTGACTTTCGGGGCCAGATCGACGGTACGTCGAGCGGAACCCATCAGTTCGAAGGTGTCCTCTACGCGCCGGCCGGCACGGTGGGTTCGAGCACAGTCACCGTGGAGAAAGGCGATATCTACGGCGGCGTCGTCGCCGGCACCGTCCTGATGGAGAACGGCGGTGCAGTCCACTACGACAGGGCGCTCCGGAACGTCCGGGCGATCCCACCGGAGGAGAACATCGTCCGCCTGACTTACCTCCACATCTCCGAGAACCCGGTTGAGATCTCCGACAATTGATACAGACAGTTGTCGGTCTTCACCAGACCGACCGCACACGGTCGTGCGGCCGACTGGGGAACCGTCGACAACCGTCCGTATGACATCGCGAACAACTACCAGGTCGACAGCCGGGGGCTACAGTTCGATATCCACGTCGATGGTGTGAACCGGGACGTAGACGCGACTCGGTCCACTCCCGGTGAAGCAGGTCACGAACGCGTCGCCGTCTGCGTCGGTCCCCTGCTTGCAGGCGTCGAAACTCGTCGTCTCCAGGTACTCGCGCCAGAGGTCACTTCGCGGCGAGGTCACGTTCACCGAGACGTTGGTCACTGTGTCACCGGCCCCGCTTGTGATCGGGAGGCTCGTCGACTCGCTGCTCGCTCGAACGAGCACCGTCGTGCCGCTGACACTCCGGACGTTCCCGGTTTTCGTCTGGACGATGGGGAAGAGAACCCGTCCGTCACGAGCCACGATCGGCGGCTGCTTGTCGATCCGGCCCCCGTCCCTCGTCGTGTGGAACACCGCGCCCCCTTCGTACACTAGCTTTCGCTCCTGGTTGCCCTCGTAGACGATCGGACGCACCTCACGGGTGGTCGATACCCACCCCGAGGACGGTGACTCGACGCTGACGTTGATCGTCACGTTCCGGTCGGTGTTCAGCTGCGCGTTCTCCAGACTGATCTCGGTGGCCCGACTCGGTGCCCCGCGCTGATGGATGTCGGCCATGTTGTCCGAAAGCACGTCGAAGGCCCGCTTCGCGTTGTTGAGCTGTTCTGCATCCCGCGTGTCCTGTAACGTTCCGAGTCCCGACACGGAGATGAGCGCCACCGCGCTGACGACCATCCCGAACACCAGCGCGAAGCTCAGCACTTCGCTCGCTGCGCGTTTATCCATTTGTGATCTCCAGTTCGCCACTCGACGTGTTCTTCACGACCACGATACCGCTGTCCGCGTGCGAGGACACCAGCAGCGAGTCGGTCTCGACGTGGACGTCGATCCGCACTTCCGGGTCAACGGAGGTGAGGACCAGTTCGTCGTCCCCCGGATTCAGCTGTATGTCGTACCCCGTCCCGGTGATTCGCTTGGGGAACGACTGGTTGATGACGACTCTCGTCCCGCCGTCTCCGGCCGTCAACAGCCGGTCGGCACGGTTGATGTCCGACGCGACCTGCTGGCCGATCACGCCCAGTTCGGACCGGATGACCTCTGTCTGGCGGTCCTCGACGAACGTGCCACCGGCGATCAACAGCCCCGTCACGAGCAGTGAGGCGATGGCGAGGCTCAGTACGTAGTTGAGCGTCGACGAGACGGCGCGGTCGTTCGTCGGACGGCTGGAGGGGCGGTTCATCTCGGCTCACCCGGGGCGACCCTGACTTTCGTGTCGTAGACGATCGCTGGTCCGTCGTAGCGATACGTGACGGTGGCGCTGTAGAGCGCGTTCGTCTCGTAGGGATCCGGGCTCGCACCCGTCGAACTACCGAGGTTGGCACTCGCGGGCGTTCCGTCGACCACCATCGTGTAGTTCCCGACGACGTCGTCGCTGTCGTTGTAGAGCACGTCGTACTGACCGTCGATGCCGCGGGCGAACTGGAGGTGCGGGCACGGTTCGCCGGCGACGAGACTCCGCGTGACATCGATGGTGACGTAGTTTGGCGACCCGGTCGTGGTGCAATCGCCGACGGTCGTCCCCGACTCGTGGACCGTGACGACGAACTCGCCACCGCTCTCGTCCACCTCGACGCGCCAGGTGTCGCTCCCGGCGGTCTCGGAGAGATTGACCTGGAACCCCGACGCGCTACTGACGTTCATTCTGAAGGCCCGCATCCTGTCGACGTCGGACGCGACACGCCAGTCCTGCTGGATCGTCGCGCCGCCGGACGCGTTCCGGAAGTCCGAGCCACCGCTCGCGTTGTCCCTGATCCGGGTCCCGTGGTCGAAGGCCGTCGGCCCGTCGACGGTGACAACCTTGCCCGTCGCTGCCTGCTGGTTCGCTAGCGACTCGCCGATCGTCGCCACGCTATCGGTCACGTTCGCCTCCAGTGTCGCGTCGCTGCTGGTGTTGTAGGTGTTCGCGTGTGCGACGGCTCCGCCAACCGACTGCTCGACCTCGTAGCGCACGACGAGGGCGTCGTCGCTGCCGGAGGTTTCGCCTCTACTCGCCAGGTTCTCGGTGAAGATCGCCGAATTGACGACCAGTGCCAGCGAGACGAACATCACTGCCATCGCGAACGCGGCGATCAGGATGATCTGCCCGCGGTCGTCTAGATCCGCCACGCGACCACCTCCACGCGGACCACGTTGTAGACGGCGCCCCCGACGTCACTGATGTAGAAACTCGTGGAGTCGTTCAACGGAGCGCTGTGGTTCGCTCTGCCATTCTGCCTGTACAGCGGATCGAAGTCCGTCAGCGTCACGGTGCGGGCCGCGACGACGGCGTTGTCGCTGGGCACGCCCCGGTAGACCAGCCGCTTTCGCTTCTGGTCGCCTGCCGGTGTCTCGAACACCAGATACACGTTGTAGGAGATCCCACGCTGGTCGAACGTCCGCTCTAACATCCCGCCGAACGTCGTGTCAGGTGGATCGCCGGTGTAGTAGCCGATCGAGCTCACGCCGTGAAACTCACCCTCGGTGTCGTTCCAGTACAGGATCGTCGATTTCAGCGAGTCCCGCTCGGCCGCCGCCGCCAGCACGCCCCGTGCCACCGACCGCTGCTGGTTCTCGATATGCTGGCTCGACGTACTCGCCGACAGCGGCGTGACGGCTGTCATCTGCAGCGCGAAGATGACGCTGCTGAGCAACAGGAGCCCAGCGACGACGGCTTCCAGCGTGTGGGCCTGCCCGCGGTCGTCGACTACCACATCACCACCTCCATCGTCACGTCTTCGCCGAACAGCGAGACCACCCGCATCGCCGTCACCGAGTCGTCGTTGCGCGTCGGCGGACTGTCTCCGGCCACGAAAACGGTATCGCAGCTGCCTCCGCCTTTTTCAGCGAGCGTACTCGCGGTGTCGTCCCAGCACAGCACATCTCGACCGGTACCCGCGGCCGAGACGTTGCCGTAGAGGGTGACGTTGACGTTCTGGCGGTCGTCAAGGCCGATTCGCTCCGTGACTGCCGAACTGCCGCTGTAGTAGTGACAGCCGCCGGGATTCGCCGCGTCGAAAAAGCGGACCGTACACGTCCGGTTCAGCACCTTCGGCGTACTCGTCGACCCCAGTAGCCCGTGGGATAGCTCGTCCGCGACGCGATTGGTCGTCACTGTCTCCTCTTGTGCACCCGCTGTGAAGGGATCGAGGATACCGGGAACAAACAGGAAGATGAACAGCACGACGGCGATGAAGATACTGATGCCGAAGGCAAAGTCCAACGTCGTCTGTCCTCTTCTGTCCTGACCCCGCATGTTCGAACCTCGTGACTGACCCAACGATCGTACTTCGTGACCGACTCTGCCGAAGCGATGCTCCCACTACCCTTAGCTATTGTGGCCGAAATATCATCCCGAATAAAGAGACGACCGACGGACGCCACCGTGACCCACGGCGCCTGTGCTTCGATGGCTTTATCAAAACCCACCGGGTACGAATCCATGCGAGGGCTCGTAGATCAGTGGTAGATCATCCCCCTGGCACGGGGAAGGCCCCGGGTTCAAATCCCGGCGAGTCCACTCCAGTTTTAACGGCATAACGAGTGAGGTTCCAACTCCGGTAGCACTCCGCTACTCCTCGATTTCGACGGAATCGCCCTTCGCGGGTACTCCCCGAGAAATCCTAGTTGCTGCCAGTTCGGAACGCTCCCTGCGCTGTCTGTCGGTTATTTTGAGGGAGGTGATGATCCTTGACAGCTGAGCGACAGCGCTCGAACCAGCCCGATCGGGCCGACTGGCCCTACCCGGCGGACCAGTTCGTTCGAGCCTCCCAGCTCGTCGAGGACGGTGATGACCAGTGACCGACTGGTCGGCCTACGTCGCGTACTGGTGTCCCACTTGCCACAGTAACTGCATCAACCGGGAGGACCATCCAGCGACGCAAGCGAACCGGTGCAAGGACTGCTTCGATGTTCCCTCGATCGACACCACGAGCGAGGGCGCGGGAGAGCTGGTCCGCCCGGAAGCGCAGCGGAGCGAGCATCCCGGAACGGAGGGCGAGTGCCAATCGCACTCCGCACCAGCTCGACCACCTGGAAGCGACCCCTCGCGGGTCGACCCGGAAGCCCGAGCGTTCTCCCCGAACCCGGAGGGTGAGGGGAATCGTCGGCAGGACGCGCAGGACGACAGCGACCACGCAGCCCTGACTGATGGTCGAAAATGAGCGCGGTCGAACCGCCCGGTCATCTGGGTGGTCTCGACCTCGCCGATAGATGTAACACTCCCGTACTGGCGGACCTCCTCGACGAGCGCGATCTTCTCGGCCACGGTCCACTGATCGACGGCACACTCACAGAACGCGATACCGACCGTGTTCGCGTTGCAAAGTTCATAGCGGCGCATCCAGAGGGTACACCGCTGTCTCACGTCGTTTCGTACGCGGTGAAAGGAGTCTCCCCCGAAGCGTGCGAACGCGTCGAAGGTTCTGACCCAGACTACCAGTTCGTGTACCGCTTCGTCGACGACCTCGTAGCTCCTGAGCAGCCGTACGTGCGTAAATCCCGCTCTGCTGGCGTTCTGATGGTCACCCCGACCCTCCGCCTTCTTGACTTGATATCAGAAGGCATTACTCAAACGGCCAATGCGGAGGGCGTCACCTACGATCGCGAATTCCTCCGCAACTACCTCACTAAGGTCGATTCTGTCGACGAGGACCTTCGGAAACTGCTGGTGGACGGTTTTACATCCTACCTGAATCGGATCAAGGACTACAAGCTACTCTTCGACGTCCACTTCGTCGGTCGCACTGGTGGCGAGACGACCAAGCGGATGACAAAGGACTACAAGACCCGTTTCAACGACTCCGGTCGTGTCTCGAAGCAGTTCGCACGTTTCAACGATGCTCTCGAATACGGATACGACCACGCCGACAACGCCGTCCTCGCGACGCTTACCACCGATCCGAAGCAACACGACTCTCTGCTCGACGCGATCGACAGCATCAACGAGAACTTCAATCGGCTCCTTTCGTACTTCGACTCTGACCCGTCGACGAAGGCCGACACTCGCAGCTCGGGAGTGCCCAACTGGCGGCCCAATCTCGCCGACGACGTGACCGGTCGCCCTCGCTGCCGCCCGGACTACATCAAGGCGCTGGAGTTCACGGAGAAGGGCTATCCGCACCTGCACGTCCTGTTTTTCGACGTACCAACCCGCGACTCCGACGGCCTGCCATGGCTCTGCGACAAACAGGAGATCTCGGCCAAGTGGTCCGACTACGGACAGGGCCGGATCGTCGACACCTACCCGCTCGTCTATCGCGACGACCTGGACGACCTCGACGCTAACTTCGACACCGACGAAGGCTTCGTCGACTGGTACCGCTTCGGCGATCACGACCACACCGACGAGTGGGCTCGTGAGCGGACGCGGGCGCACGAACTGATTGAGTTCGACGACGATGAGCAATCGATGGAGTCCACAGCTGGTGCTTACCTCGGCAAATACCTGAGCGCGACCTTCGGCTCGCTGCTCGACGCCGCCGAATCGTTCGAGGAACCGGACGATGCCGAGCGTGAGGCGTTCGCTGACAAAGCGGCGACGTGGAAACTCGCGCTCTACTGGGTGACAAACCGCCGGTTCTGGTCCTGCTCGAAGCCCATCACCGAAGGGATTGATCCGAATGATCACACGCAGGACCCCGACGTTCGCCAGATTGTTCGGTGGTGTTCGCTCGACTCTGTGCAGGCTGCCAGTGAACACGAGGTTCGGGATGATCTCGCCCGTCGGCAGTGGGACGATCTCGACAATCTCGACGCTGCCGTAGAACGGGCGATTTCTGACGTTGAACAGCCGCAGGTGCGTTCAACGTTGCCCGAAGAAGCAACGTTTCAATGTCTGGTGGACTATATCGGAGCATATGCGTACTGGGACCTCCCCAGCAACGAGCTGGGCGACGGAAAGCAAAATCTCGAAGCTGTCGAGGACTGTGACGATGGTGGTGATGAGTCGTCGGTAGCAGATCGGAACAAAGATCCACCGGTTGTGGATATCTGGCCGTAGCTACCTATTCTGTTTATGAATCTGGCTGTTAGATTCCACCAGTTATATGCTACTGATTAATCAAGATCAGTCCATCATTTGCTGTTTACCAAGATATTATATACTTTGTAACTAAATGGTGTCTACATCATGTCTACTGGGAGTGATGATGATGAGTTTTCCTACGAGGGATACCTTCTTTTTAATGAGGTTTGTCGTGCAAAACCCCTAGCAGAAACAGAAACTATCCCGAATCACACTAATAAGGCTGAGTCTTGGCTCTTGGATATACTACCTGATTACAAAGAGGGGAATCCCCGAGATCCTGGTAAAGGATATGACCGGATGCTACTTCGGGATTATATTAATGAAGCGAGTGTTCCAGAAGATAGCAAGAGATTTTTAGAGACACTAGCTGCGTTTCAATTCAGACGGCAAGAGTTTGATGCTGAGAAGGCATACGTCGATGGTGAGGAGCGCACGGTAGAAGTTCCGTCTGAGTCACAGGTAAGTGTTCTATGGTCACGTGAACACGAGCAACTTGACAAAGACTTAGGATTTATGCTGTTCAGAGGCTCTGAATCGGATGCTTCTAAAGCAAAGAGCCAGACCCAAACTGCCACTGGTGACAAGTTGTCTATACAAAGTCTTACATTTCCTCATCAATTTCTTCTTTGGATGTTTGAAAAAGCACACAATGGTGGGGAGCTCACAGATAACCTAACTATAGCAAACCTGACCAACGCGAGTGTGACTGGTGAAGAAGACTTCTATGGCGGTGAGGCAACAATAAACAAATCTGACGATATTAAACGAAGTGAGCCTCTCTTGCTAGGACTCCTTAGAAATAAGAAATTAGAGATGCTTGAAGGCGATTTCAGATTGCAATTTGAGGATTCCGAAGCCGAAGATGAGCTGGGCTCTGCATTGCTTCGTGCAGAAATACAACGCAATAAGGTTCATGTAAAGGCATCAAAGGCTGGATTGAAGAATGCGGGATCAATTGAAAAAATGGGTTTATCGGCTCACCTAACAAATGAGTTTGCTTATCTCCATGAATATTGGGAAGATCTGCCTGATGATGAAAAATACGTCTCACCGGAGTTTATCGTTGAACTGATCCGTACTTGTATCGATAGGGACGTAAATTTCGAGCGACAACCAGAAACAGTGCTTAGAACACAAGCAAACAAGAGAGGAGACGATATTGCTGACTATAATTTGAGCTTATGAAGATTGTAAATGAAGTTGAGATCCAGATATATAGTCAGGGGCCACAAGATACTGGTCTCCTCAAATAAAACCCAGGAGCATAGAATGGAAATACTCAGAACTGTTGATCAAGGTGGAGATCGAATAGAGCCCAACACTACCTTGGAAAATAGTTCTGTAACTATCGAGTTCGGTGATTCAACTGATCCTGAAGTACTGATCTCGGACTACCCTTTCCCAGACCAACAAATTATCGCTGGGAAAGTAAAATACGAGGGCGAAGTACTCATAGAAGGCATTTCGCCGAATATAGAAGAATACGAAATTGAGTACCGAACTGGTTCCAAGATTTTACGTCTATCTGGAATAGGCGACAGCTCCGAGGCAACTCCTGTAATATCTGCAATTGGTAATGCTATTCAGGGTAGTCCATTACGAAGAATCTCATTTAGCCGGCTGGGACTCTGGTCATTCATATTTGCTGGTACCCAACAGGCGAGGATCGAAGTGATTGATGTTCAAAAAAATGACTATCTCGAATTCAAGGAGATGGAAGACCTATCTAGACCAGAACTCTCCAGAGAATCCGATTTGTCGGCTGCTACTGTGTATTATAGTAAGGGGTCAAAGATACCATTCACATATGTGAAATACTCTGATGAAAATTTGAAATTTAATGATGAGAGCACTCAACGGGGACGTGAGTATGTACTCCAGCTATTTGAGAGGCATGTTATAGATAATCAGCATTTATCGGAGTTAGAAGAGGATAATAATCTAGTTGGAGGTCCAGCATGACGAGTAGTTTGAAAGATACTGGTATTGCTATAGGTACTGGATTGGTCGCGGGCATTCTCACATATGTAATCATAGGTGTAGTTTTTCCTGCCTTTTCAACTTCGCAGAGCGCTATTATTAGCGCAATTCCTGCTCTTATAACCAGTGTATTATCACGTACTATTGCAGGTATACTCAAGGAATATTTGCTAGAAAAAACATCATTTGGCAATGGGTCAACAGACACACATTCTGGAGATCAAAGAGTTGATGCAGATGGTAATCTGTCCGCTACCGCCTCTCAAAACCAAGATCTGGATGGTCAATCTCAAGAAACTGATATTGACATAGACAGTGGTTCGTTTGAAGCAACCCAAGCACATGGAGAGAAAGAATGAGTGAATCTGTCTTATCACTGGACCAATCGAGATCCACTTCTAAACCAGAGAATCCGGTAGATTTGCTCTTTGAGGGTTCAGGAAGTGATGGCGATTCCTCACCTGATCAAGAACAGTCTACAAAAGTCGAAGTTGATCCTACAATCGTCTATAATCCTCCTGCTGGCAGCTCACAAGGAGCCGCATCACACCATGGTGCCCGCCAAGCAGACCCTGATAAAAATCAAGAACCAATATTCAAAATAAGGCCGATGGATCCTCGGAGTAACCAACCCCCGATAGATTCACGAGCGCAACAGAATGAGTGTGTTTATATCCGAAATAAAGAAGCCCGTTTTCAGATTGATATCAAGTGGCCTCCAGCGACTGATGCCTGCTGGATCAGTGTAGAGGCCCCGGAAGACTTTGGTGTTAGCTTTCGCCATCAGGACAAGAAATGTGATTATGATGGGAATAAGTTCAAGCTCGGCGATTGGGTTTCAAATGCTTCTTTCACGATCTCTTTGACGTGTCCTGAAAGGGATATTCAACATCATGTGCTGTTTAAAAACGGGGACGATATCGTAGAAAATATAAATGTCGAGAGGCCTTAAGCTAACTCACATATCGACAGAAGCGATTGAAAGAATTTCATTTGAAAGGAAGTTACAGAAGTCTTCTGTAGAATAATTAGATGGCTGGTAGACCTCTATATATCCGCTCTCGGTCATTGTTACCTTTAGATCGGCCCCAGCAACCTCATATTCTAATCCTAATTGGTTAATTTGTGACCTTTCTAAGATATCCCCAATTTCACTATCGTCAAAGACTTCTTCTCCATAAACTGTACCCTTCTCAGCTTCACCAATATTCCCATAGAACCCAACTTGCCATGGGTCTACCCCTGGACCATCATAATACTGTTCAGCATATGTGTTCAAATCCAAGGAAGAACGCATTGCTGAGATTCCTCCTGCACGGTTCAACATATCGAACGCAAATATCCCAGAACTGCTGCTGACTACAGAAAACTCATCGGGTACAACGAGTATTTTGGTATATTTTTCACTCTTTACTGGTTTCTCTGTTACAATGATTTCGCCACTATCTCCATTGATTGATATTGAGTCCTCAGAATCCGTGGTCTCAGTCGCTGCCTCTCCCTCCAATATCGGTTTACCCGCTTCCGTGTGACCAATCTCCTCTAATTGTAGAGACTGAGAGAATCTTTCTCCATCTTGTTCTCTGGTTTCATGGAAAGATTCAATTGAGTTACTATTTCCCCTAATCAGGCCTAGTATCCCGCTCTTCATGCTCTTACCCCACCACCGAATACAATTAAAACCAACTCAATCCGTTACACCGCTTTCGAAGTTGCGAAACTGGTCTGACGACATTGACGAATATTCTATTCGTCAAACATATTGAAAATTGATGTAGTCCAGTTCGTAAATGGTTTTCTCTGACTCTTTCACTTTCACTCCGGCTGACCGGGCCTTCTAGTTACAACTCACCAACTCTCTCCTGTATGGCAACTCAAGAGACGCCATCCTTCGACGATCTCGAACCGGTCAACACGAACACACAGGACGACGAGTACGACAGCGAGTGGATCGAACTCGACGCTGGTGAGGACGTGGTTGGCGAGATTCGCGAACTCACGCCCAACTGCGGCCAGTACGACACTACGGTGATCGAGCTGGCCCGCGGCATCGGCGACGTGGTGGCGATGTGGTCGAACTCCCAGATCGACCGCCAGCTCGAAGACAACGATCTCGGTGAGGGTGATGTGGTCGGCATCCGCCACACCGACGAGACGGCCATCTTCACCAATGAGGAGGGTGAGGAACAGGAGTACGACATCTGGGAGGTCCGGCAGCTGGGTGGTGGCGAATGAGCTACCAGAACCGCGCCCGCGGGATGCTTTCGGACTACATGAACGTGCGCACGCTCCCGGCGACGCTCTCGGTCGCGTTCGTACTGGCGAGCCTCTACCAGTTCGGCGGGATCACCACGGTTGAGCTGCCGTGGATCTCCTACACGCTGACCACCCAGCACGGGCTGATGGTCTCGCTCGGTGCATTCGCTGCGGCGTTCGCCAGTTCCGAGACCAAGCGGTTCGAACACTACGAGACCTGGGAGCAGGTCGCGATCGCCGCCGGCCCCGTGGTGATTCTCGGCCAGCAGTACGTCACCGAAGTGAACGACTTCCTCGTGTCGCTGGGCGACCCGCTCGGGATGCAGCTAGCGTTCATCACTACGGTCGTTAGCTGGGGTGTTGCAGTTCAGTAGATCCATGATCGACCTATCGCGCCGAACCACGTACTCGCTGCTTGCCGCGTTCCTGCTGATCTCTTCAGCAGTGGCACCGGCAGCGGCCGAACCGTGGGTCGGTACGCAAGAAGATAACGAGAAGTGCGTCCCTGACGCCGCACAGGTGGCTACCGGCGCGATCGGACTGTACGGCTACGCCACTGGCTGTTACGACTACATCACCGGAACCAACGTCAACACCACTGAAACGGACGCTTCCCAAACGAAGGTGGACATCTACGCGGACGCGCAGAACGCGCACACCAACGCCGACCTGCTGTTGACCGCGCACGAAAACCACCTACAGGACTCGCAGTCTGTCGCACTGATGATCGGGAAGAACGCCTACATTCGCGCGATGAACAACGGCTCCAGTCAGGCCGCTGCTGAAACCGCGGCCAAGCAGGCCGTCGCTGATTACTACACCGTCAAACAGATCGAGATCCTGACCGCCTGGGAGAGCCACGTCGAGCAGACTGAGTACATGGCTGATGCGGCCGAAAACGAGTCTGGCGTCTCTCGCAGTTTTGCCCTCGTTCCGGTCGGCACCTCCACCAGCCCCTACGGCTGGTCGTTCAGCCCGAACAGTGCCAAGATCCGCGACGGCACCGCGACGATCTCACTCGCAAACGGCAGTACCCGTACTGCGACCCGCTTCGAAGTGAAGGGCGACTGGACCACTGACTCCGGGTACAACAACGATTACCCGATGCACTTCGGGATCGAGGAGACCCATCACGACTTCAACGGCGACAAGGGTGACTACGAGTTCGAAGGCTGGGCAGTCCAGCCGCCGAACGACAACTACGACCAGTTCCACCACTTCCCCGCCAAACGGTATCAGAACGCGCTCGACGAAACCCGGACACAGAACGACGACGTGCAATCCCAGATGGAGACGCTCGTCAACCAGACCTACAGTGAGTATCAGGCAGGGATGATCAACAACAGCGACCTCGTCGACCCGTACCTCATGCAACGCGAGTACGCTCCCAACGGCTCGTTCCAGGCATGGGCTGCTTCGACTCTGACGACGATGGGCGTGAACTCGCCCGAAGCGCTGGACTCGATGGGACATTTCAACATCACCACGGCGGACGGCTCGTACCGTGGGATGCTGATGAGCGAGACGAACCCCGCCAGTGGGTCGTTCGCGATCAACGGAACTTACAACGCATCGAACATCACCGGACAACAGTACGTCGTCACGGCATCCGATACGGTCGAACTCACTGGTGAGTTCACCATCTCGGACATCCGTGATACTAGTGGCGAGCAGGTCCAGAACGTCACCATCGAGGATCGTGACTATTCAACGGTCAACCTGACCGAATACAGGAATGTGCTCGAATCGCTACGTGAGGAACGTGCGCAAATCGAGGCCAGAGAACAGAACATCCGCAACGACGGCGGCGGATTCGTCATCGGCGAGAACTCCAGCCTCGGCCTGATCGTGCTGGGTGCCGGTGGTCTTCTGCTCCTGTACGGTCGAAGCAACGGCGGCAATGGCGGCAACGGAGGTTTCCCCTGATGGTGTACTGGCTGGCACTGAAAGCAGTCCCAGCCCGCTCCCTGCTGGGTGTCGTCGCTCTCGCCATCGGCCTGCAGCTGATCGGCGTCGACGTAGTGAATCCACTCCTCGACATGGGCGCGTCGCTCTTAGACGATCTCGTTCAGTGGACCGAGTCCCAGCTCACCCCCGAGTGGGTGTTCTGGTAGCACTGTCTCGCTTCCGCTTTTTTAGCATGAACACCAAGATCCTGAGTTTCACAATGATCCTGATAGTGTGTAGTACCGCGCTCGCTGGCGTCTCGATCGCCCAGCAGAGCGCTGGCAACACGGCGGTCCCAGCTGGTCCGTCCGGTCCGTCCGGTGGCCCCTCGAACTATGAGTTGGTGATCGACGACGACGTAGGCGTCACAGACTACCGCGTCGAAGACGGCTATTTCGTGATCGACTTCTACGCCGACGAGTTCAAGGCCGTCACGATCTCGGCGACACCCGACACTGCCGATACCTCTGGCTCGATCTCCTTTCGCTCGGTCGTCGTCGAGGAAGACACCACGACCACGGTACGCATCGCGTCTTCCTCTGCTGTCTCGATGTGGACCGACGACAGTCTCGAACGAGAGAAAGCGTACTACCTGCGCAAGCAGTCGGGCTTTCCGGTCTCTGGTCCGTGGACTAGCTCGGACGTGCGTGACGCCGCACTGGGCGGCGCTCTCGGCGTCGTGCTGGCCGTCCTGTACGAAGCAGTCGCCGCCAAGGTCGGCGCGACAGAACGGGGTGAGCGCGTCGCATGAGACACGACGAGAACTCCCAGAACGACGCCGCCCAAGATCGGACGGGCTACAACGACACTCCCAGCACTGAGCGGTCTCGATGGTTCCGTGCATTCTGCTGGCTGACTGAGAATTTGCTTCTCGTGGCGTCCGGTCTAGGAATCGGCCTGTTCGTCATCGCGTCGATCATCGGCTTCGAACTCCCTCGGAACCTTCGCATCATCGGACTCACGACGGTGATTATCGTCCCGATCGTCGGGCGACCGACCGGCAAGAAGGTCCGGTCGCTGCTCTGGGAACCCAACTACATCTGGCTCGTCGACGTCGACGCTCGCTACACCAAGGGCGGTATCTTCAGGATTCCCGGCCAGCGGTTCCGCGAGTGGACCGTCACCGACGGCTCGCTCGACTGGGTGAGTCCCGATCTCGCCTTCGGAAAACAGGTCGACCTCGGCGAGCAAATCGTCGAGGCCACGTGGCGCGGAACCCTCACCGATCGCGAGCTGATGCGAACGCTCCAGGCCGTCGAGGAGTGCCGCGGCCAGCTCGAAGAAGACGCCAAGCGCGGCTTCGCCATCGAAGCCCAGGCGTTCACGATCATCCGCAATGCCACCCGGCAGGCTGTGCTGAGCATCGTCTCGACGTTCGAACGTGGTTCGCTTCCCGACGAAGGTGAGGGCCTGACCGACGAGATTGACAGCGCGATTGAGCAGTTCGGTCTCGAACGCAAGATTCGGGAGACCGAGGACGACGACACAGCAGAGTCAGAAAGCCCCGCCGTTCGGATCGACTTCGACCAGGATCTCGCCGACCTTTCCGGCGCTGCGAACGGAGGTGTCCCTGCCGATGACTGACGATCGAGTCACTGCCCCGTCTAGATATGCTTATCTGTGTCTTTGCAACCACGGCAGCGCGTCGAACGGAGGTTTCACCCATGCCTGAGTTCGACGAGCATCTACTGACTGCGGCGAAGCTTCGCGAGCAGATTCATGGAAATGTGGAAAGCGATGAATCGCTTTCTACACATATTGGAATCGTAACTAATAAGCAAGATCAAGCGGCGTTAACTTTTGTCGAGGACACGATCTCCCAGAGTGACCTCGACGTGACCTCGTTTCAGGATTCTGAACTCGGTCAGACACTCCTACAGAAGTTCACGAACGAAGCCGCGACTGAAGCAGTCACAAACGGCGTCGGCTCGGTTATGTCACATCTGGTCGGCGTCACCGAGCGAGATCTCGATGGTTCCTCGTTGCGGCTTCCGATGATGCTCCTCGACGAGATCGAGAACAACGAGGCTCCGGCGTTCATCATCGGCGCGGGCAACCCCAACACTGGCAAGACCAACACCATGTCTCTGCTCGCCGAGTTGCGGAAAGCCCAGCTCGACGAGTACATGATCATCTCGAACGTCCGTAGCTGGCCCCTGACCGACGAGATTGTGACCTCCGCGCACGACCTCGCCGTCACGCTCCTGGAACACCGCGACGTTCCGAAGTTCGTCTTCATCGACGAGTCGTCGACGCACTTCGACGCCCGCACCTACCGCCGGGAAGTGGCGACCCAGTGGACCCCACTCGCGAAGCGATTCGCCAAGATCGGCGTCGATGCCTGCGGCAACGTGATCCACACTGGGAAAGACGCCCACCCGGAGCTGAAGCGTATGGCGACACTGGCGTACTTCAAGACCGAGAAGAAAGTCGCTGAGTTCTACGAGCGATGGCCTGCCGACGGTGACTTTCCGACCGACCAGCTCTTCGGCGGCTCGATCGAGAACCTCGAACCAACTGGCTACGAAGCAGATCCCAACGACGCTGCGCCGTGGGCGTGGAATCTCGAACCAGATCTATTCTCGAAAGATCTCCGCTGGCCCGATCTCCTCGACGCTCTGCAGGCGCGTGGCCCTGCCAAGTGATCGGTGCAAACCCACCCAGCCACAGACTTGGAGAGAAAGCCCGCGCCCCCTTGGGGGGTGCGGGTGTGTTGTCACTTGTTATCCTAACACAAACACCATTTTATACCGTGTTCAATGATATTTTGTCAAAATGGAAGGACGGGACCCAATAGTCACAGCAAACTACTTTATTAGTATAGATTCTGAGGAGTTAGACCGTACCATTGAAAATGTCGTTGCTGTGATGGAGGCACACGGTTACACCCCCCGTCAACCAAATAAGCTATTATACAATCCTAAAATGCTGACATTTGACCATGTCCTCGTTGATAGACACTCATCTAACGACGATGACAATGGGATTCTTGACTATTTCTCTAGATTGGGGTCAAGTAGTGATGGTTCTGATGAAGATGCATATTTAAACGCTTTAAAAACTTCGCGTGGGGAACATCCATTTGAAGTCAAAGTAAGATTTAGACCTTCAACATATGATGATATTGAGGGATATTCTGTAGAATTTATATCCAAGCCGGCAGGGTTGTTAAGAGAAAGTCGGATTCACGATCCAGAAGAATATGATCAACAGAGAGCGGTGAGAGAATCGAAAGAGGTGATTGAAGACATTTCTATCGACTTGAACCTATACACAGTTCAGCCACCCCATTCTCAAGCAGATAGTTTTGAATCTGTATTGGCTAAAGAAGACAGAGAAATACTACAATCATTAGACTATGGCGAAGAAGTTATTTCATATTCAGATGAGGGTGATGAATGCTTAAGATACGATCTTCTACATTCTGGGCTTTCTTGTTACATCCACGCTATTGAATGGACTATAATAGCATATCTCACAGAGGATACAGACATTGATCCTATTGAAAAACAAAAGAATGAGCCAGACACACAGCTGAATTATCCTATGTTAGTTCAACTTCTTGAACATCATGCTGATGTTTCCCAAATCACTTTGGAAGATTTAGAAAGCTTGCGAACAGATCGCTACCGGATGGCCCATCACAGGGAGGGTCAATTACTGTCATCGAATGTGGAGACGGTCAAAGAAAGGCTCCGGATTTTGGTGAGAACACTATTTGATACGGGAGTTGACTGAATTCCCTCTCAACAACTATTCATCGAATTCAATGATATCTGATCCGTACTCGTATGTTGATACCCCTTCACTTTCACAGTGTGACTTGAGATTTACCGACTCAATCTCTCCGGCCAGCTGGCTCTCGAAGGTAACTTCGACTTCATCCCCGTCCACCTCGACGACGATCGCAGTGTCTGGGTCGTCATGGCTCGGCTTGATCACGTAGTCACCGACAGTATACGGATTCTCCGCGAACTGCAGATTCTCGTGCTTGTAGGTATAGAGCTGAATATCCTGATCGTCACAATATGAGGACAGTAACGCGTCGTCGATCTCGCGCCAGTCGCCCGGTCCTTCGTCGAGCGAACTCGGGAACGCGACCCTGACCGCTTCGCCGTCGAGTTCCTGCCCGTACAGTTCGACCTGCGTCTCTGGCGGTAGGACCTCGACGACGACTGCCACTGACGCGTCTTCTTCCCCTGCCTTCTCGACGCGATCGCCCGGCTGGTACGGGTTCTCTGGCGTCTGGTTCATGTTCGCCGTGTTCGGCCCGAGGTCCTGCAGATCGTTCATCGGTCGCACTGCGAGGTGTTCGAGCTTCGCGGGCGAGTCGCCGGAGAACTGTTCCTCGGTTCGGACCTTCGACTTCAGCGTATCGACGTGCTCCCACCCGATGAGCATGAGACTATCCTCGTTATCGCGGTGCCAGACCATCACTACGATATCGTCGTCTGGGTCGTTCTCGACGAGCGTCTGCGGCAGGAAGGCCGATACGTCGCGAGAGGTCTTCACGTCGACCTCGTAGCCGAAGATCTCGAAGTCGTGCCCGGAGAAGCTTTCAGGGTTACACCGTCGAAGGGCATCCTCGTTCTCCCACTCCCACATCTCGGCAGGCAGGTACTCGCGGCAGAACTGCTCAAAGGCGATCTCTCCGAGATTCCCGATTCGCTTCACGTCGATATCATCAGCATCCTGTTTCACTGCTTGGTGATGGGCGCGACGTTGGTCGATTTCGTCGGGTGTGAATTGATACACAATAGCCGCTGCTCAACCAATCGACAAGAAAATTACTACTAACTCACTCCCACGAACTGGGGTGTCGCGGTCTCGGATACAACTCTACGTCGACCTCACCTTCGAGATACTGCTCACCCATTGTCGTCAGCTCGACCATGTCTTGTCGATCAGTGAGGAAGGCCACTAGATCGGCATCGGCCAGTACCCGACACCGCTCTTGCACCTGAGCCTCCGTAGCGTGGATCCCGTCCATGATCGACATTTGCCGAGCAGTCGACCAGGACTCGTCCCGGAGGTGTTCGAGTATTCGGTCGTCGATGCACTGTTGCCATCGGGCGGTCTTTCTAATCGTCATGACTGGAGGGCTACTTACACGTCGTTCGTCTCTGGCTCAGCTGGTGACGACGGCTCCGCTGGATCGTACTCCCCGTCGATGTACACACCTTCCTCTGCATCGTAGTTCTCGTCGAGGTAAGCCTCGCCCTCGTCGGTGATGACGTACGCACCATTGCCGACGTGACGAAGCAATCCGTGTTCGGCGAGTTCCTTACACCGTCGGGCGATATGTGTTTGTGAGACCCTGATGAGACCGCTCTCTTTGAGCTGTTTCGGGGTTCCCGAACCCTCGTTTTCCTCCATCCATTCGAGGATTCGGTCGTCCCAGACACTTTGCCACGAGCCAGATCTACGCATCTTGCATACGCTTCCACCCGCTCACACCTAATACATTTCATAGACTTTTTTGAGTTGTGTAGTTACTTAACAACCACGTCGTTACATTTATGTTGTCAGCACGTTCCTGTGTATCTGCGGGTCACCGACTGATGGCTCTCGGCAGTTGAGAGCTGGGCCGTGCGCCAACACGGCCCAGAAGGTGGCTCCGGCCGAAATCCATGTCGTACGGAACCAGTACGGGGAGTACTCCCCGCACGAAGACAGTTGACTCGCCCGATAAAAAGCCCGACGTTCAGTCGAAGACCGAGTACCGCGTCCGCTGTCCCAGCTGCGAGTTCTCGAAGCGCTATCATACCCACGCGGGCGCAATCTCCCACCAGCAACGGAACCCCTGTCCGAACTGCGACCGGATGCTCGGTGTCTCCGAAGTCGCGGTTCGCTATCCTGCCGACGCCCTCGAGGCGGCCGAAGCCGTCGCCGACGCAGAAGCCACTCGTCGAGAGCTGTCGGTTGACGGCCCGGCTCCATCGACGCGGGAGATTCTTCGCGCGATGGGTCGGGATACCGATGGCTACCCCTTCGTCGACGGTCCCAACGATCTCGACGCACACGAGGCAGCCCGCCAGCTCCTCCAGGAGGGGCCGGCGTGAGCGAGGACCTCGAACCGATCGATCCCGAGACAGCCGTCGACCTCTACCTCGATCACCGTGAACCCGAACTATCGGACAAGTCACTCGAAAATCAGCGCTACCGGCTCACGTCGTTCATCCTCTGGTGTCGTTCCGAGGAGATCGAGTCGATGAGCGAGATGACTGGTCGCGATCTCCATCGGTTCCGCGTCTGGCGTCGGAAAGGTGAGAGTGAGAACTACGGGCCGGTCTCGAAGGTCACCCTCCGCGGGATCCTCGCGACGCTACGGAAGTTCTTGGAGTTCTGTGCCGGGATCGACGCCGTCGAGGCCGGGATGCGCGAGCGCGTTCTCCTCCCAGAGATAGAACCGGAAGAAGCGTCGAAAGACGAGAAGCTCGATGGTGACCGCGCCAAGGAGCTGCTGGAGTACCTCGAACGCTACGAGTACGCATCGCGGGATCACGTCATCGTCGCGATCCTCTGGCACACTGGGATTCGGCTCGGTAGCCTCCGCTCGTTCGACCTGGAAGACTTCAGTAAGGAGAACCGATACCTGAAGCTCCGTCATCGGCCCGAATCAGGCACACCGCTGAAGAACGGGAGAGCTGCCGAGCGCTCCATCGCGATCGGCGAGTTCTACACAACCGTGCTGCAGGACTACATCGACAACCACCGCCACGAGGTGACGGACGATCACGGACGCGAACCTCTACTGTCGAGCGCGCAGGGTCGGCTCACTGCTACCCCGATTCGTCGAACCGTCTACGAGTGGACCCGACCCTGTATGATCGGCGACTGTCCCCACGCCGAGGATCCGGAGACCTGTGACTTCATGGATCGGGACATGGCGAGTAGCTGCCCCTCGTCCCGATCTCCGCATGGGGTCCGCCGCGGCTCGATCACAAACCACCTTCGAGAAGGAACTCCCGAGGAAGTCGTCTCCGATCGGATGAACGTCTCGAAAGGTGTCCTCGACCAGCACTACGACCAGCGCAGCGAGCGCGAGAAGATGGAAGTTCGACGGGAGTTCGTGAACGACGCATGATTCAGCACACTCACACCGATTGGGATGCACACTGGAACTGGTCAGTCCGCCGAGGGCGTACACCCCGGCGAGTCCACTTCCTTCGTTCACTACGTTCGCTCAGGCGTTGACTCGCCGAACATCGCGAACGCCTCGCGTTCGCTCAATCCCGGCAATCCCAATCCTTTTGACACGAGTAGGTTCGCAACCCGAATCCGCTTCCCTTTGATCCTATATTCACTCATTGGAAACCGTAGTACCGAGACATTCTGGGAGTTCTGGTCCGAATCCCGGTGAAGGCACAACGGCGAATCTCTATGGTTCGTACACGCCGAGACTATTCCTGCAGTCGAGTCCCGATTCAGCCGTACCGACCCCCTCAACGGGTAGCTCCGGTAGGAGCGTGGTGTGAGATTCGTTGGTGAGCGAAAAAGAGTCATGGGAAAGTATTGAGTAAAATCAATCTCGCTATGATAGGAATCGATATTACCGGAGGGTTTTTGGTCATTATACGATAATAGATACGTAGCGACTGTTGGGTAAAATATGGGTGCCAAATACACAAATGAAGACCGTGGTATTTCCAATATAGTAGGGGTAATACTGCTTGTTGCGATTTCTATTACAGCGGCTTTACTGATACTTTCAGCGGGCCAATCGACGATAGAAGATACACGTAACGACCAAAATGCCGAGGTCACAGTGGATACGTTCCAACAAGCAGATACACTATTTAGATCATTTCCACGTGAAGTAAACAACACCGGATCCAGATCGATCGAGGTTCCGGAAAGTATTCAGGAAAACCTCGAAAGTTCAGAAGAGACGACGTATCGGATACGTTTGAACGATAATCCTGATTGTGATACCGGTCAACGTCAACTGGGGAGTTTGCGATACCAGAGTGACAACGGTAAGCTGATCGGGTATCAAGGTGGGGGTGTTTGGGAGCTGAATAGCGAGAGTTCTTCTATGCGTTCACCGCCGGGGATAAGTTACACAGAGGGCAGCCTCAACGTTCAGTTCCGTAGTATCGACGGCAATCTCACGAATTCGGAGAGGATCACGGTGGAGTCGAATAAAAGTCTTGAACGAGCGCGGCAAAATACCTTGATGACGGCGCTGTATACTAACCTCTCTTATGACGAAGTGGCCTCTGCACCCGACCAACACATCGTCTGTGAACCATCGTCTGTTTGGAGGGCGACTGTCTTCATCAACGAGAGCGACTTTGCCAGTGCATGGGCACGGTACGCGCGCGAAAATTACGATAGCAGTAGTGTTCAGGTTTCACCCGCGAGTTCAGTCAGTGCGGGCGAGAACATTTCGATCACGTTCGCGCTGGGTGATGTCTCGAAGCCGGAAGTCGTCGTTGAGGACATCGAAACGTCGCGTCACTCAGCTAGTGATCCACTCTGGGTCAACGCAACAGTCATAAATCGTGGCGGGCTCGAAACGACTCAGACGATCGAATTCTCGTTCGGAAACGACTCAGAGACGATCAGTACCGCTTCGCAAGACGTTACACTAGTCGGTGGGCGACAGAAACGATTGAACTTCAATGTCAGCAGCGCTACGTTGCAAAGTTCAATCAGCCCTGGCCAGTACAACGCTACCGTCGAAACGGACTCTGAATCGGCAAATGAAACTGTACACTTTGGGAGTGCACCGTACGTTCCTGACTTCGAAATTACTTCTGTGAGCGCGCCGGCCGATGCCGCTGTTGATGCTGAAAGGGAAGTTGAAGTGACGGTGAACAATACCGGTGGGCTATCTGACCGTCATACAGTGGGCTTCTATTTCGATGGTAACAGGGTCAACGAGACGGCACTCTCACTCGAACCGGGAGAAAATCAGACGGTAAATTTCACTGTTCCGACAGAAATGGACGGCCGTCACAACTGGAATATCTCCACTGGCGACGATTCCACCAACGGAACGATCGTCGTCGGCACAGACGCACGATACATGATCGAATCGCTGACGCCCCCCAGCAGCGATACGGCGGGGAACACGTTCGAACTTGAAGCGACAATCGCCAACGAAGGCCAGCGAAATGGCACACGGCCTGTCTATTTCCGGATTAAGAACGATACGAACGGGAACGTGGTCACAAACAAGACCTTCATGCTCTCTCTCAATGGGACAGTAGTCGGGAGCACTGATACCACGACTGAGAGTATCGCACCGACGATAACGACACCAGGGACGTACAACTATACGGTGAGTACTGGCGGGGCAGTCCAGACTGGGTCCTTCACCGTTGGGTCTCAGAGCAAGCCGAACTTCATCGTCCAGTCACTCACGTTCTCAGAGAACCCGACGACGTTCGGCAAACATATCTGGTTCAACATGACGATCAGGAACACTGGCGACGCAGCTGGCACTCAGACGGTGAATCTGTCGTCGAACGGTTCTCTTTGGGAGAGCCAGCGGACGTTGATCTCAGGCGAAAGCGAGACGATCACGAAGAATCGATCGATCACTTCTGCGAACTTCTCCGCGGGCGACAACACTGTCGAGGTAAGAACCGCGAACGCCTCGCTGAGCAAGACGTTAAACGTCAGTGCGGTTAACCCCGGGGATTCGGTGGATCAGGACGGTAATCAGTTGACGACGACAGTCGGCGTAAACGCGAGTATCGAACTTCTCGGTGCAGAACTCGAAGGGGAGTTTACCGAAGACTGTTCCCCCGACGACGAGCCGTGTCCGGCCGGTTATTCCGAATGGGGCTATGGACTCACCTACGAGCGCCGCGCCATTATCAACGATCCAACAGAGATGGCACTGGAAGTGGATAACGACACCGGAGATTATCGGATCCCACTGTGGCAGGGGAAATACGGCGGTGATCTGAACCACCCTAAGGCAGAATTTGATCTGATAAACGGACCGAACCCATACAACGAGACGTTCACGTTCGGTCCAAACGTCTCGTTCGGAGTCTATGCGACATCGTACAACTGTGGTGACTACGATCACACGACCGTCGTCTGGCGTGATCTTGTCAGTACATCGAGCGGGCTGCGCGACGCAATCGGCAAAAAGTGTACGGACAGAGACGGCGTGAATATCCCGATCGATAGCTCTGATAACCCGTCTAACGTCGTTATCCTGAAAGATGGTGAATCGATTCCGGGGCCGACAAACACGTTCCAGGCGGACTTTTATCAGCGAAACGTCCAAGAGATACTCGGTTCACGATTGCATTCGAATAAAACTCTCGACTTAGCCCCAGGAGAACGGGTGATGATGTACGAACTTTCGGAAGAGAATGCCTATCCGAACCAGGCGAACTGGCGAGACGGAGTTGACTACAACGACGCAGTCGTGCTGTTCAGGACGATCTCACAGCAACGAACAGTCCTCACCGGTCCCGAATTTGAGATTACAGACTTCCAAGCCCCGGGACAGGTCACCCAGGGAAACCCTGCGGAAGTACAAATCACTGTCAACAACACCGGTGACACTCCTGGTGAACCGTCGGTCAAGTTCGATTTCGAGGGTAGTGCAGTGGTGAACAAGTCTGCTGGGACGGATATCGATCCGAACAACGAGACGACGTTCGGCTTCAGTGTCCCCACAGGATCTACGGGGACGTTCGACTATACGGCATCGGTGGTCGACGAACCATACGAGTCGCGATCCGGCCAGATCAGGGTCGGCTCAGGGCCGGAACCGCCGTACTTCCAAGTGCTCAACTTCAGTGCCCCTGATTCGACAACGACGGGTGGTTCAGTCAACGTCAGTGCGACCATCAAGAACACGGGCAATACGACTGGTAGCCAGACGATCAAACTCCGAGCTGCCGGTCGTACGAATCGTGTAATCACGACATCGGAAACCATCTCTGATGGAGCGGAGACGCGAGTGGAGTTCGAACTGGATACGCCGAACAACGAGACGATTGCGTACCAGATCAGCACGGTCAACATGACGACCGGGCAGCAGTATCTGTACGTGAACGAATCGCACGTCATCGTGAACTCAACCGAAGTTGGGGTCGTCTCCTACGACGAGAACGAACTGATTGAGCGCCGTGAGATCGACGAGATGATGATCGGCGTCGAAAATCGTGGTGGTCTCGGTGGTTCGCGGACGGTGAACCTCATGATCGAGAACAAGTCGACTGGGAACGCTGAAACTCACAGCGTATCTGTCTCGCTCGGTGATGGTCAAATATCGCCGCCGTATCCCGGCTACGTCTCGTTCGATATGACTGATCTCAACGTCACCGAAGGATACTACGATTACACCGTCACTGTTGAGAATGAGGGCAGCGTCGAAGATCGATGGACCGGTGAGATCTTCGTCCACGAAAGAGTATCCGTCGAAGAATCCTCAGAGACAAGTTCGCCAATAACGGTCGACTCCAGTCAGGTCAGAGTTTCAGACTGACCGGCACGATCACCGAATAATTCTCGTTTCGATGTGGGTGACGCGGACGAAGCCATCTTGGATATTGGAACACGTGTAACGGCCTTTGGACCCACTCCAAGCTGGGAAATCAGACTCAAACAATCGTTGCCAGGATGTCGCCGAACGAGCGTCAGTCACGTTCACTGTGATGTTTTGGACGTTGGATACCGGAGTGGTTTTGGTCACTGGCAGGATTGCCTCACGGCGCTGTGCGGTATTCTGTAACGTCACGGACGAACCAGTCGCATAGCTCACGTTTCCATCGAGCGCGATGAGAGAGATATGAGCCGTGTCACTCCCACACCTGAGGGTAGGTCTTCGAATCGTGACCTCTCCGTTCTCTTCCTGTCGGAACATCGCTCCCGACGTGTAAACGACAGACGTTGATCTCGTGCTCCGTCTGACGAAGGAGCTCAGTTCGATGGTGTGGTTGGAATATGAACCGTTGGTGTATCCGACTTCAATTCGCAATGACGAGTTGTATATCGTGAGTCTGTCTCCTTCCAGCTGGAACTGGATACTCCGACGGGGAACGTTGTCAGTGCGGATATCTTCCATCCCCATTGCGAATCCCTGCATCGACACTTCGGCGGTGTTAGCCTGTGCACTGTCTCGGACGGTCTCTATCGCATCGACCCCGAACAGGCCGGTGAACCCAACAGAGGTAATGATGACCGCAAAAATGAGTGTAAAGGCGACGGTGTCAGAAACGGCGCGCTCGCTAGTCCACTGCCCAGTCATGGCCTTTCTCTCAGTTCGAGACACGATGCCGATACATTGTACGCGACAACGACAGTCCCTCCATCCACGATACTGGGGCAAACGGCGGTTTCGTTGTCGAACCGAGTGAGGACTGTCAGATCGCTATAGTCTGTGGCATTCAGATGAAGCGTCGTCTTGTCGGATCCCGGATCGAGGATGATATCGTAGGTCTGTCCACCGACTTTCGATGGGTGGCTCGCAGTCAGCGTGATATCGGAATCGACGCCAGTCTTGTCGAACTGATCCACCCGAACGAGTTCACTGGTGATCGCACCGCCCACGTTCTCCAGTCCACCCTCGACGACGTACGATTGCTGATCGTCCATCAACTGTCCGGCACCGATCAGCAAACCGGTTATCAGAATCGTCGAAATGCCGATCGTCATCGCATGCGTCACAGCCGGCGTCACGGCTCGCTCGTCGGTCATCATCCACCTGCCTCCGCGAGGATCGTCCTGTTGTACGCCGTCCCGACGCTCCGATACCGGTAGTCGACGGCGGGGTGATAAATCTGTGAGGTGGGATTGTCGAAATTGCTTTCTTCGACATCGCCGATAACTGTGATGTTGTAACTTCCTTCCCCCCATTGACCGTAACTGTATTCGATCTCATATGGTGGCGTCAAGTCCTCAGTGAGCGACGTGAAATCACAGCCTGTACCCTGAGATGTACCAGTTCGGATCGAGATGTTCGCTTCGTCTTCATCACAATGTGAGATCCATCCGGACGGTGGAGCCGTCGCATTCCTCGTCTGTACTACGAAATCATTCGAGGCCGCTGAACTGTTCAAACGCAATTGCCAGCTCGCGCTCGCGTTCGTGATCGTAATGGTGAAATCTTTGTTGGGATTGTTGGCTCCGGTTGCATTCAGCCAGAATCGCTCGACAGAGCGTACATCACGAGCGACCGTCCAATTTTTATCATTCGTTTCTGGCGAGCGGTATCTCAAACCATTCGAAGAGTTTAGCTCTGTCTTGTTGACCGAAGCGGATTCGTTGAGTGAAACCGAGACACTGCTCGTCCCGGTTTCGGCACTCATATTGCGACTGTAGTTATGATACGTCGACAGGTTCCGCCGCAACGCCTGTTCGAAATTCGCTGGATCGTCCGCTCGAACTGCTCGAACGAGTGCCTCGATATCCTGCTCTGTGGTCGCTTCTGCCGACGCAGCCTCGTCCAGAGATTGTGTTTGTGAGTAGGATCCGAGCGCGTTCGTGTACTGGAGACTGTTCAACTGAACGACGACCCCGACTATGACGACCGCAATCAGTATCGCCCCAATCAACAGTAACTGTCCACGATCGTCTACCATACGACGAGTCGCACCTCCACAACGTTGTAGACAGCTGAGCCTTCGTTGACATCAGGGATATCGAACAAATCGCCCATTTCGCTTATCGGTGGTCCATCGGCACTGCAATCTTGGCGAAATTTAACTGGCATCGTATCGTACAGCGTTATTTTCCGAGTCGCGACGCCAGTGCTGGCGTCTGGCATTCGGAGAGACTGCGAGTTGTTTGTAGATGCGAGAGTCTGTTCGCGTTCGCCTGCCGAACTGTTCCAGTAGCTAATGTAGAGATTATAGTTCCGGTTTTGTTTGTCAAACGTGTATCTCAGCATTTCCTCGAAATCCGAGTTCGAATCGGGGTTCACGCTGCCGTCGATCACGGTCCTGTCCCCCCCGTAACATCGAACAGCGTCCGAGAGGTTACCAGTCTCAGCGGCGACTGTAAGCAGATCGTCTGCCTGCGTCTCGAGTTTTTCCGGGACTCTATCCGGGGTCGCCGTCCAGGGTCCAGTATCGACCGCCTGAAGCCCGAGCAGCACTGCGGTGACCAACACGATCGCACCGATCGTCCCCTCCAGCGTATATGCTTGCCCACGTTCCATCGTTACCACACCCTCACGACGAGCCAACAGACGCTGGAACACGTGTTACCACTGTTCTCCAGCGTGATTACGCGGGTCGTACTCGCTGCATCTGGCTGGTCTGAAAACGCTGGCCCCCAACTCAGAGGTTGGCCGTTCGCCCCCTTCGCTGGCTTTTGTGTCCCATTTCGGAGCGACGCACTCCCAACGATAGTCACGTTTAGCTCAGGAGCAGTTCTGCGATCAGTTGCAACGTCGAGTCCAGCAGCTTCTTTCAGTCTTGCCAACTCCGGAGTATCACGGTTCAATGTCTCATTAATCCCGTTTGATTGATTAAATCTGAGGACGTTCTCTCTGTCCGAGACGCTAAAATTCTCGACGAGGTACATCGACACACGATCTGCAGACTCTTCGATATCTCCGGTCACCGGCTGATCGTACGCGGTCACCAGACTCCCTTGAACGAAGCCGAAGGTGGCGATGATCGTCACCAGCAGGATCGTGATGCCCAGCGCGAAGTCCTGTGGCGTCTGTCCCCGGTCGCTCGTTGTCCGTGTATTCACGCACGATCACCTCGCGTCGCTCGCCCGACGGGTGCCGTTGCTCTCTGGACGAAACTGCGGCCAGACGCGACGGCGTTTCGCCCACCGACGGGTGCCACGACAGTTCCCGAACTGTCGCCCCCCTTCGAGCGAGCGATGCGGAGCTTTGGTCCCAACATGCCCAATCCGAGACAGCGGTTCGCTGTCACGCACCCCAACAGATGCGTTCGGATTGCTTGCGATTGCGTCTCCCTGGATATTAGTGTTTTGCTGCTATCGAGAGCCGAGTAGATCAACGGTCGTATACGAGACAGCCAGCGGTCGCAGTCGAATCAGCTGACGGGACCGCTTTATCCCACAGCGATCCACGTGATCAGCGCGATCGTCGGGAGGATCACGGCGAACTTCACGCCGGAGATGAGGTTGACGTCGCGGATGTAGCCGGCGATGAACGAGGAGAGGATCGCCTGGAGGGTGACGGCGTGGAAGAACAGGAGCGAGAGCATGTCCGTGTCGACGTTGCCGCCGAACTGGCCGCCCGCAGCGCCAGCTCCCGAACCGGACGTCGACCCGAGGCCCGACATCACGTCGAGGAACTGCGTCTTCAGCAGCGCCATCACGCCCAGCAACGTCAGGTAGGTCATCAGGATGATGACGACCTGCATCCGCGTGCGTGCGATCCGGTCCCGGTCGATGTCGTCCTGGTTCTCGGAGGCTTGTGCGGCCGTCGAGAGGACGTCCTGGATCTGGCTGGAGGCCTCCTGTGCCTCGCTGATGAGTTTGACGGTACGGGCCAGACGCGGAACGTGGTACTTGTTGTTGAACTCCCTGAGCGCGTCTTTGAGACTGGTCCCGTAGTTGACCTTCGCGTGCATGACCTCGAACTCCTCGGAGAGTTTGCCGGCGGAGGTCGTCGAGACCACCTGGACGGACTCCAGCAGCGTCATCCCGGTGTCGTTCGCGCTCGCCAGTTTCCGGAGGTTCTCAGAGAGGCTCCCGATGATTGTCTTGCGCGACCGGACGTTCCACTCGTAGAAGACTGCCAGCGGGAGGAGGTTGATGTACAGCGGAATGTACACCCAGACGAACGTGCTCCACACCGGACTGTTGATCATCCCGTCGAGCGTGGTCGGCACCGGCACCAGCAGGACCGTCACGAGCAGTGCGACGATCGTCATTGGGACGGTCACGCCGAGCACGAGCATCGGGTGGTCACGGAAGAACAGGTCCGGGCGCTTGAGCACCTGCATGAACTCGTAGGTCCCTTCGCGGCTCTTGATCCGGTCGAAGACGCTGTACTGGCCCGTGTAGTTCTCGACCAGGCCGAGATTCAGGAAGCCCAGACCGTCGTCGACGACGAAGTCGTCTTCGGCGCCGTCGGGCCGGAGATAGCCGTCACCGATCGTGTCCTGTGTCACCGTCGAGACCAGCACCAGGAACCCCGCCCCGGTCAGGGGGATGAGCCCGTACACCGTGCCGTAGAGCAGGCGGTCCTGAGCGTCGCCCATCATCGACATGATGACGAGGATGATGATCAGCAGCAGGGGAAACAGCGAGAGCGTCATGTACATCTCCCCGAAGAGCTCGAGGGTGTCCAGCATCTTCTTCTGTTCCTGCTTAGCAGTCCGCATGTGCTTCTCCTTCTGATCTTCGAGGAAGGAAGTCATGTCCCCGCCGGAGTTGATGATCGACAGCATGTCCGTCAGGAACTGCGAGAGCTCGTCGGAGGGAGTCTCCAGTGCCTGATTGCGGATCGCGGTCCGGTAGTCCGTGTCGAAGTACTCCGTCTCGAGGACGATCGACTGGAACTCCTTGGCACACTCTCCGTAGGTGTCGTCGGCCTTGGCCATCGCCTGCAGGATCTCGAGTTGGTTCAGGCCGCCCACAGAGAGGGCGTACATGAAGGAGATCGAGTCCGACAGCAGCACGTTGACCTCGCGTTCGCGGGCGTTGGCCCTGAAGTAGGGGATCGAGACCAGCGAGCCGAAGCCGATCCCGAACCCGATCAGACCGAAGACGACGCCGGTGACGAGGATCAGCGCCGGGATCTTGATCGCGTCGAGGATCTGTGACACGCCCTCTGGGACCGGGACGCCGATCAGTGTCGGGGCCTCTGCCCCGGTCCCCCCCAGCAGGAAGGTCACGCCGAGGTAGCCGACGAACGTCCCGACGATCCACAGCGCCAACCCCGAGATGACACCGATCGCGAGCGCTCTCGCGAGGAACATCTCGACGTTGTCCGCCATCCGGGCCTGTGCGAGTTTCTTCTCGACGCTCCTGACGAAGTCGCCCTCCTCGTTGAACAGCCACTGGAACAGGGGGTAGAACGTGTCGCCGAGCGTCCCCGCCCCCATCTGCTGGCCGTTGCGGGTATCGAGGCTCATTCGCCTTCAGCCTCCACGCCTGCCTTGGGGACGAACTGTCCGAAGTCCACCTCCCCGTCGCTCTCCGGTTCCTGTTGCTCGCCACCGCTCATCAGCGCCGAGACGATGTCGGGCGTCTCCTGTTCCTGGTACTTGTTGAACAGCGGCCCGGCGTTGTCGAGGATCTCTTCGGTCTCGTCGATCATCTCCTGTGGAGCCTCCGGTCGGGGGACCATCTCCTCTTTTGCCTCGTCGATGTCGATCTTGACGGACTCCATCTCGCGGAGGTCCTCCAGCGAGTTCTCCAGTTCGTCGTTGGCGATCAGTGTCAGGATCGTACTCGGGTCGTTGATGAACGCCTGAATCGTCGCCGCGACCTGGGTGTAGGTGTTCAGCCCGTTCTCGATGAGGTAGGCGAGCACGATTTTCCGCTTGAACAGTTCCTCGTCGAGTTTCTCCTGCATCCACCCGCGGTCGAACTTGATCTCCTCCAGCGTGTTCGAGTTCCCCATCTGGATGTACTCGTCGGTCTCGGCACGCCACTCGTACACGTCCCGGACGTTAATCTCGTCGTTCTCCGCGGAGTACTCGTTGATCTCGGTCAGCGTCTTGTTCCGGCGCACCTTGTTGCCGTCGACCCGGGTCTGGGTCTGGATCGACACGAGGTCGAGCGCGGTAAACAGCGTCTTCGAGACGTTGATCGGGTCGGTCGTGAATCGTTTGATGACCTCGCCAACGGAGTCGGCGTGGAACGTCGTGTAGGTGGTGTGACCCGTCGACATGACCTGGAAGAGGACACGACCCTCTTCGCCCCGGATCTCACCCATGACGATGTAGTCGGGCCGCTGACGGAGCGCGGCTTCGAGCAGGTCGAACTCGTCGACGTCACCCCTGTCGTCGTCACCGAACGACGGTCGCGTGACACTGGCGACCCAGTTGCGCTGGGGGAGTTCGACCTCGCGAGTGTCTTCGATGGAGACGATCTTCGAGTTCGACGGGATGAACAAGGAGACGGCGTTCAGGCTCGTCGTCTTCCCCGACGCGGTACCGCCCGCGAAGATGAGCGACTTGTTGTTCTCGATACAGAGCCAGAGAAACGCCATCTCGTCAAGCGAGAAGGTGTTCCAGTTGATGAGGTCGATCGGGGTGAACGGCACGTCTTTGAACTGCCGGATGGTGTAGTTGGTCCCGTGGTCGGACACCTCGCGTCCGAGCGTGAGCTGTGCACGCGACCCGTCAGGTAGCGTCGCGTCGACCTGTGGCTGGCGCTTCGAGATCCCTTTGCCCGAGCGCTGGGCGAGTTTGACGACGAAGTCGTCCAGGCTCTCCCGGCCGTGCTGGACGTTGGAGATGATCTGTTCGTAGTCGGTGTGGTAGACGAACACGCGCGAGTTGTAGCCGTCACAGGAGATGTCCTCGACGTTGATGTCGTGTTTGACGGGGTCGATCTTCTGGTAGCCGATGAAGTCCCGTTTCAGCACGTACAGCAGTTTCTCGACCTGGTACTCCGAGAGCTGTTTCGGATCGTCTTCCAGGACAGCTGGCTCGGGACGGGCCTCGATCCCGGTGAGTTGCCCCTTCTCGATCGTCGACTCCTCGATTTCCATGCCGAGGAACTCCTTGAACTGGTCGACCACGCCCAGCTCCTCCGTCGATACCGATCCGTCGTAGAGATCGTATCGGCTCAGGAGCTGTTCTGCTTCCCGCTGGATCACGTCTGCGCGATCGGCCTCCGAGCCCTGCACGATCACGTCGTCCTCGGAGTACTTGATCGCCGTCTTCAGCTTCCCGGAGAGGAACTCCCGGAGATCGTCCTCGATCTCGTTGTGGTGTGGTTCGATGACGTAGTACTTCTTCTCGTTTTCCTTCCGCGAGTGGAAGATGATCACACACGCGTAGGGTTTGTTGACCCAGTAGCGTTCGATCTCCGTGAAGTGGGTCTTCTTCTTCAGCGGCACGGCCTTCTCCAGATCGTACCGGTTGACGACCGTCGTGTGACCCTCCTGCGTCGAGAAGAACGCGTCCTCGTCGAGTTCGGGGTTGACGTCGACCGTCCGCTGTTCGACGAGGTTGTCCATCAGATCGGCCACTGCACTGGCTTCTGACAGCTGCTGGTCGATCTCGTCGGCCTCGAAGCCGAGGTGCTCAGATGGCTCGAACGGGACCTTGTTACCGTCGCCGTCTCGCGGTGGCGTGCTGTTTTCCTCGTAGTAGTACTCCTGTTTGAAGTGCTCCCATGTGTAGACCCCCTTCGTGACCGGCGTCGCCTCTGGATCGACGTAGGCGTCGAACGGTTGTTTCAGCGTCTTTGCGTTACTCGCGGCGTCGGTCAGGGCCGACTGGATGTCGTTGGGATCGAAGCCGAGATACTCGGTACGGTCGAAGCGACCGCCAGTGTGTTGCTCGCGGCGGAAATCTTCCCAGGTGTATTCTCCGACCGTCGCCGGTGGATCCTGGGTCATCTCCCCCCGGGTGACCTGCTCGGATCCACTCCCCCCCGTGTCATCAATTGCCATTGTATTTCATCTGCCCCTACCAGTGAAAAAGCTTTACGCCATTATCGGCTGTTACTGATAATCGGAGCTTACTTTATCAATGATCGAGTTCCGTCACGGTGACTATTCGTCGAGGAACGCCTCGATCCGGTCCATCGCTTCTTTCAGGTCGCTCAGCCCGGTCGCGTACGAGACCCGGAGGTGGTCGTCCCCGCCGACACCGAACGCCGACCCGGGCACGACGGCGACGCCTTTCGATTCCAGCAACGCCTCGGCGAAAGCGTCGGCGTCGTCCCACGGGCACTCCGGGAACGCGTAGAAGGCGCCTTTCGCCGGGAAGCAGTCGATCCCCATCTCTTCGAACCGGGCGAGGACGAACTCGCGACGGCGGTCGTACTGGTCACACATCTCGCGAACTTCGTCCTCGCAGTTGTCGAGCGCCTCCATCGCGGCGTACTGTGGCGTCGTCGGAGCCGACAGCATCGTGTACTGATGGACCCGGTTCATCGGCGTGATCGCTTCGGGCGGTGCCAGCGCGTAACCGAGCCGCAGGCCGGTCATGGCGTATGCCTTGGAGAAGCCGTTGAACACGACCGTGCGCTCGCGCATCCCCGGCAGCGTCGCGATCGAGGTGTGGTCGTGTTCGTAGCTCAGTTCGGAGTAGATCTCGTCTGAGAACACCAGCAGGTCGTGCTCGCGGGCGAACTCGGCGATGGGTTCGAGCTCGTCGCCGGTCATCGTGGCCCCCGTCGGATTGTTTGGGTAACACATCACGAGCGCGTCTGCCTCGTCCGCACCGTTCGCTTCGAGCACCTCGCGGGTCAGTTTGAAATCGTCTTCGACGCGCGTGGGCACGTCGACCACCTCGGCGCCGGCGAAGGTGACGCCCGGCACGTACGAGACGTAGCAGGGCTGGGCGACGGCAACGGTGTCGCCGGGGTTCAGGAGCGCACGGAAGGCGAGGTCGACTCCCTCGCTGGCACCGGTGGTGACGAGTACCTCCTCGTCGGGATCGTACTCCAGCCCGTAGCGATCGTGCACGTCGGCGGCGATCTTCTCGCGCAGCTCGCGCTTGCCCCGATTAGCCGTGTAGGACGTTTTCCCCTGCTCCAGCGAGGTGATCGCTGCTTCGCGGGCGCTCCAGGGGGTCGAGAAGTCCGGTTCGCCCACTCCGAGCGAGATGATGTCGTCCATCTCCTCGGCCAGTTCGAAGAACTTCCGGATCCCCGACGGCGGCACCTGGTCGACGCGGTCGGCCGGCTCGAACGTCATGGCGAGATCGAGAGCCGGTCATCGTCCGGCCCGTCGCCGAACTCGATGCCCTGTTCCTTGTACGACTCCATGATGTAGTGGGTCACTGTCTGGGTGATCTCAGGGATCGGCGCGATCTTGTCGCTGATGAAGTGCGAGACCTCGCTCATCGAGTCGCCCTCGACCAGCATGTCGAAGTCGTAGTCGCCGCTGATCAGGCGCAGTGACCTGACCTGCGGAAACTTCGCGATACGTTCCGAGATGTCGTTGTAGCTGGTCTCGCGGTCGAGCGTGACGTTCAGCTCCACGGTCGCACGGATCGGTTCGTCGTCGTCTTCGACGGCCCCCCAGTCGACGATCGCGGTGTAGCCTTTGACGACGCCCTCCGATTCGAGGTCGGCGATGATTGCCTCGACGTCGGCCTCGCTCAGGCCGGTCTGGCGAGCGATGTCCTCGTTCGTGTAGCGGGCATTCTCCCGAAGGACCGCCAGCACGTCGCTACGGTTGCTCATACCTACACCCACTCCGGGGCAGACTAAAGCGTTGCTACAGCGTGGCGTCCTCTCACACGGATCACTGTCGCTATGTACCGGTGATCGTCGACCCCGCCCCACGCTCCCCGGTAAGAGACTACAGTGATCGGTGTCACACACCTCGTCGAGTAGCGTTTAACACGATCCAGTGCCACGTGGTGGTATGCACGAACCCGACGGCGGGAGGTCTGCCTGGCACGTGATCGCGGAGCACGACGAAGCGGCGGCGCTGGTCGCGGCACTGCTCGACCTCGACCCGGACACCGAACTCACGAAGACGGAACTCAGCGACACTGCCGGCGTGGCGCTGAAGTCGCTGTACCTGAACGGAACGCTCGAAGCGGTCGTGGACCTCGGGCTGGTGGAGAAACGAGAACGGGACGGCGAAGAGGCCCTGTACTCGGTCGCGACAGAGAGTCAGGCCTTCGAGGCGGCACGGGCCTTCGAACGAGCCGGCCAGACGACGGCAGATACTGTCTGATCGCAGCGAATGGGGCGAGTGACCGCCCTGTTCGATCGTCAGGCGAGGGTTCTTAGTTGACCGGGGCCCAATCTGTGCCCGATATGGTCGCACTCGACTCCGAAGACGACGTACTCCAGCGCGGCGACGAGGCGCCATCGTTCGAACTTCCCGGGACGGACGGTGAGGCGTACACGCTCGCGGACTTCGCGGACGACGAGGCGCTGTTGCTCGTGTTCACCTGTAACCACTGTCCCTACGCGAAGGCGAAGTTCGACGAACTGAATCAGTTGGCCGACGAATTCGACGACGTGTCCGTGGTCGGCATCAACGCCAACGACCCCGACGAGTACCCCGACGACTCCTTCGAGCGGATGCAGGCACTCGTCACCGACGGTACGATCGACTACGACGCCTATCTCTTCGACGAGTCTCAGGACGTGGCTGCGGCCTACGGCGCTCGCTGTACGCCCGATCCGTTCCTCTTCGAGAACAGTGACGGGACGTTCCGTTTGGCCTACCACGGCCGCCTCGACGACGCGATCAACCCCGACGACGAACCGACCGAGCGGGAGATGAACCATCACATCGAGACGCTGCTCGCCGGCGAGGAGATCACGGAAGCGGACAAACCGTCGCGTGGCTGCTCGATCAAGTGGCGCGAGGGTAACGAACCGCAGTGGTGGGACGCGTAGGAAGCGACGGACCTGTTCCAATTCTCTCGAGGGACCGGAAAGCCCTCGCTCCGGTCGCTGTAACAGCCGCGTCAACTGACAACGAGACTTGAAAGCCCTCGGCCCGCTCGCCCTTTTATCCGCCAGGGTTGGGTTGGCTGGCATGGCTCGTTTACCGCGGCTGGTCGCTCTGCCGATTCTACCCCTCGAAGCCACGCGTTTTTCTCGTTGCCTGCTGAACGTTCGGCCATGACCGACCGCTCGCTAGCCGACATTCGCCCCGTGATCGGGATGGTTCACCTGCCGGCGCTACCCGGTGCGCCCGACTTCGAGAGCAGGGAGATGGTGCGAGAACACGCACTCGCTGACGCCCGCACGCTCGACGATGTCGGGGTGGACGCGATGATGGTCGAGAACTTCGGCGACGCGCCCTTTTATCCCGACGACGTACCGGAGCACGTCGTCGCCGAGATGACCGCGATAACTGGCGATATCGTCGACGCCGTCTCCTGCCCTGTCGGCGTCAATGTTCTCCGAAACGACGCCGAAGCAGCCGTCTCGGTCGCCGCCGCAGCGGGGGCGTCCTTCGTCCGCGTTAACGTCCACACCGGTGCGCGCCTGACTGACCAAGGGATCGTCGATGGAGAGGCCCACGAGACCGTGCGCTTGCGCGAGCGGATCGACGCCGACGTGGCGATCCTCGCCGACGTGGCGGTCAAACACTCCGCGCCGCTGGCCGAACGTGGCGTCGGCGAGGTCGTTGCGGACACCATCGAGCGGGGCCACGCTGACGGGATCGTCGTGTCTGGTGCGGCGACGGGCAGCGAGACGAACGTGCCCGATGTCGAGGCCGTCGCCGCTGCTCGGGACGCCGTCGACACGTCAGTCCCGGTGTTCGTCGGCAGCGGCGTCACAGCCGACTCGGCGCAGCGCCTGCTCCGGGATGCGGACGGGCTGATCGTCGGGACGGCGCTCAAGGCTGGTGGCGAAGTGAGGAACCCCGTCGATCCCGACCGGGTGGCCGAACTGGTGTCGACAGTGTACTGACCAAACGGCGACCGGACACACGCACCGAGCCAAACCCATTTAGCACGGGCCGTCGTCGTGGGGAGCGTGAAACGTCCGCTGGGGTACGGGGCGCTGGCGCTCGCAGTCGTCGCGGGGATCGCGTCGACGGTCGTCGCTCGACTCTCACTGGGCGAGACGGTCACCGGCGCGTCGGTCGCGCTGCTCGCCTCGAAGGGACTCGGGGCTGTCGCGATCGGTCTGGCGGGGTACGGGCTCTACATGCTGACGAAGCACGTCCTCGTCGACAACGCCCCCTCGAAGCGGCGGGGCCACAACGTCCGCAACGTCCTCCGACTGGGGTTCGGCGCGGCGACGCTGATCGCGACGCTCGGTGTCCTCACCGAGCAGTGGCTCGGCGTGCTGTTCTCGCTTGGTGTCGTGGGCTTTGCGGTCACGTTCGCCCTTCAGCAACCGCTGTTCTCGCTGATCGGCTGGCTGTACATCGTCCTCAAGCGCCCCTATCAGGTCGGGGACCGCGTGGCTATCGACGACTCGAAGGGCGACGTTGTCGAGGTCGACTTTCTGGTGACGACGCTGTGGGAGATCAACGGCGGACTCGTCTCCTCGAACCAGCCCTCGGGGCGGATCATCACCCTGCCCAACAGCGTCGTCCTCTCGTCGCACGTCGCCAACTACACGCGCGAGGAGTTTCCATACGTCTGGAACGAGCTTTCCGTACAGGTGGCTTACGAGACGGACCTGGAGTTCGCCCGCGGACGGATGATCGCTATCGCCGACGACTACCTGGGCGACGAGATGGCGACACGGATCGCCGACTACCGCGAACGGCTCGCCGAGACCCCGGTCGAACTCGAAGTCAGGGATCGCCCGACCGTCAACATCGTCCAGCAGGAGTCGTGGGTCGACCTTCGATTGCGCTACCTCGTCCACCCCAAACGGGGCCAGCGGGTGCGCAACGAACTGTACGAGCGGATCCTCGACGACTTCAACGAGTCGCCCGAACGGGTAAAGTTTCCCGTCAGCCGGAGTCGGTAACAGCGGGGTGGCCAGCGTTTTTGTGCCCGCCCGCAGTACGACGTTCCATGTCCGACGACCCGCTGCCCGACGTGACCGAAGAGTTCGCGCGAACGCTCGCGCCAGAGCGCGACGAGACGATCGAGGCGATGGACGAGCGGGCCGACCGTGAGGGGTTCCCGACGGTCGGGCCCGCCGTCGGTGGCTGGCTCCGCCTGCTCGCCCGTGCCGTCGACGCCGAGCGCGTCTTCGAGTTCGGCTCGGGCTACGGCTACTCGGCGTACTGGGTCGCGCCGGCACTCCCCGAGGACGGCGAGATCGTGCTCACCGAGATCGACGAGGACGAACTCGACGACGCACGCGAGAACCTCGCTGCGGGCGGCTTCGCGGACCGCGCGCATTTCGAGTACGGCGACGCCATCGAGACAGTCCACGACTACGACGGTCCGTTCGACCTCGTCCTGATCGACAACGAGAAGGATCGGTACGCGGAGGCCTTCGAGGCCGTTCGCGACAAGATCGCACCCGGTGGGATCGTCGCCGCCGACAACGCCATCGAGGCCGGGCCGCTCGATTTCAAGGACGTACAGTCGCTGGTTCGTGGTGAGGATGTCGAGGCCAACGCGATGAGTGCCGGGATCGCGGACTATCTCCGGACTGTCCGCGACGATCCCGAGTTCGAGACCAGTCTCCTGCCGCTGGGCGAAGGGATGGCCGTCTCGATCCGGCTCTGAGGTGGGCCGCACAGATCGGACCGTCGCGCCAGAAAGATAAAGTCCGGTGCGTGTGAATCCTTCACACACTATGCTCGATCCCGGTGACAGGCCCGAGCGGACCGAGATCTCGATCGATACGGCAGTCGTCGATCGCGCGGCCGAACGGGCGGGTGTCGAGGAGTCGACGTTGCTGGACGCGCTCGTCGTCCTGCACGCGGAGTTGATCGGTCGGCATGGCCAGTATGAGCGCGCGTACGATTACGTGACCGTCGGTGGGACCCGCGCCTATCGCGTCGACGGGATCGTCTGGGAGGAACTACTGGGCGAGTTCGACCTCGACGACGCGGTCGGTACGGCTGCGCGATTCGCCCACACCGAGCAGGCTCGCCTCCTCTTCGAAAGCAGCGTGCGGGGGAACGATCGCTTCGAGTCGGAGCAGGCGGGAATCGTGATCGGCGTCGACACGGCCGAACAGTTCTGACACCGTCGACTGTGATTCTCTAACGACTATCGTCGCCCCACGGAGTCCCGCCCTGGGGACGGCTCCGTTCGTTTCGTCCCATTCTCGTCTCCGAAAATCGGGGTGTATCACTTATGTGTGAGGCCGGGTAACCCCAGTGCAACGCGTACCTACTCATGAGTCTGATGATCGATATCCGGAAGCTGGGGTTGTTCAACAAGATGGCCAAGGAAGGCGGGAACACCGTCGCTGCGCACCTGAGCCAGATGACGGGGATGGAGACGGAGATGGAGATCACCAAGATCAACTTCATCGATATCCCGGACATCAAGACTCACGTGGGCGACGAGCGCCAGATCGGCATCTCGATCCAGATGCTCGAACCGCCCCACGGCTACATTCTGTTCCTGTTCAACGCCCGGAACGCCAAGCAACTCGCCAACGGGATGATCGGCGACATGGGCGAGACCAGCGACGCCGCGGACGGCTTTACCGACATGGAGCGGTCGGCGATCCAGGAGATCGGCAACATCATGACCAGCGGCTTCATCGACGGCTGGGCGAACGTCCTGGAGACGACCATCGACATCTCGACGCCCAACTTCACCTTCGGCCCCGGGAGCGGGATGGTCGACGAACTCGTGGGCGACCGGGAGAACGACATGGCGCTGATGTTCGACTCGCGAGTCCACGCGCTCGAATCCGACATCAACGTGAAAGTGTACACCTTCCCGGAACTGGAGGAACTGGTCGACCTGATGCAGGAAATCGAGGTTTAGCTGACTGTTTCTCGCCGCTGAACGACGGTTCGACCAACACCTTTAGGTCGCTATACTTCTTCGAATCGGCCTGGTATGCAGTGGGATCCGACACGGAGACGCGCCCTCCGGGCAGGGGCACTGGGGCTGAGCGCGATGCTCGCCGGCTGCCCGGGGCAATCTGGGGAATCGACGGACACGGAGACGACCGACACCGACACCGCGACCGACACCGAGACCGAGACGGCTACTGACACGGAGACGGCCACCGAGACGGAGACGGGGCCGCCCGAGTCGGTCACGCAGGTCGGGGCCGGGAGCTACGCGACGGAGCGCCCCGATCAGTACGAGGGGCCGCCCGAAGAGGCGTACGTCGCCGACGACGTGAGCGGCCCGATCCCCACCAACACGTGGTGGTCGGACATCCCGTGGGCACAGTTCCCCACGAACCTCTGGAGTCACCCGTTCGTCGTCGGGCCGGGCTTTCTCTCCCTGCAGGTCGGGGCACCGCAGGAGTGGGCTTTCGGCTCGGGCATCATGGGCGGCAACTTCGCGCACCTCCCGGCGGACTTCGACCTCTCTGTCAAGCACCAGGCGCTCGACGAGTTCGACGACAACGTGCTCACGGGTTGGGGCGACTGGTCGGTCGACTACCGGATGCGCGGCGACGGCGGCCACATCGACGTGACGCAGGTCCAGGCGTCGCCGTACCTCTGCTGTCGCTACGAGGGCGGCGGCGCGCTCGTCTCGCTCCGTGGGGAGAGCGAGGTCTGGGCCCAGCAGGGGAACGTCCTCGGACTCACGATCGACGAGAGCCACTACGGACTGTACGCCCCCGAGGGAACGACCTGGTCGGGACTCGACGAGGGGGAACTGACCAACGGACTGGGTGACAGCGGCGCACTAACGATCGCCACGTTGCCGGAGGCCTCGGACACTGCTCTCGCGCAGTTCGGGAGCTACGCCTTCGATCGAGTCACCGACACGCGCATCGACTGGAACGTCGATCTCGGCGCGGGCGAGGTCACCACGACGTACGCCTTCGAGACGACCGGTGACGACACGACGATCACCGGCCTCTATCCCCACCAGTACAACTACTCCGAGGCCGACCTGCTCGACCAGAGCTTCGTCTCGCCGCGGGGCGACCTCCGACTGTTCGAGGGATCGAGCTTCGAGATCGTCCAGCCCTACCAGGGCGTGCTCCCGAACCTGCCGAAAGCGGGTGAGTACGACACCGAGGAGATGAACCAGTACCTCCGCGAGGGGATCAGCCGCGCCGAGATGGAGCAAGGGCCAGAGAACCCGCCGGACGGAGCATACTGGACCGGCAAGAACTACTACCGTATCGCGGAACTGATCCCGATCGCCGACCAGTTCGACAACCAGAACGGCGTCGAGCAGTTGCTTTCGGCGATCAGGACGGAACTCAGCGGCTGGCTCACGGCGAGCAACGGCTCGCAACTGGCGATCGACGACCTGTTCGTCTACGACGACACCTGGGGGACGATGATCGCCTATCCGGCCGGCTTCGGTGCGCCGGCAGACCTCAACGACCACCACTTCCACTACGGCTACTACACCCGTGCGGCGGCCGAGATCGCCCGTCGCGACTCGGAGTGGGCCGCCCAGGAGCAGTACGGTGGGATGATGGATCTGGTGATCCGCGACTTCGCCAATCCCACGCGCGACCACGACATGTTCCCGTTCCTCCGGAACTTCAGCCCGTACTCGGGCCACTCGTGGGCCGCCGGGACCCACGGCGCCTTCGACAGCGGCAACAATCAGGAGTCGTCCTCGGAGGCGATCCACGCCTACGCCGCGATGATCATGTGGGGCGAGTACACCGGCAACGAGGAACTCAAGGAGACTGGCATCTTCCTCTACACCCAGGAGACCATCGCAACCCGCGAGTACTGGTTCGACGAGCGCGGCGAGAACCTCCCGGACATCGAGGAGTGGGAGTGGGACTACGCCTGCCAGGTCTGGGGCAACGGCGTCGCCTGGACGACCTGGTGGACCGACGAGGTAGAAGCGATCTACCTCATCAACGCGCTCCCGCTGGGCGGCCACTCCTTCTACCTCGGACTGGACGACGAGCACGCCGGCGCCATCTACGACGAGATGCTGGAGTACGACGACACCGACTACAACTACTACCCGGGTATCGAAGCGAAGTACCGGGCGTTCTCCGATCCCGCGGATGCGCGCACTCGCTGGGAGGAGATCCGCGACAGCTACACCGTCGGGCTGGGTGAGACGCGCGCCCGGACGGAGCACTGGATCGAGACGCTGGCGGCCATCGGGTCGCCCGACCCCGAGGTCACGGCCGACCACGCGCTCGCGACCGTCTTCGAGAAGGACGGGACCCGTACCTACGTCGCCTACAACGACGACGATTCCGCGACGACAGTGACGTTCTCCGACGGCACGACACTCGACGTGCCAGCGGGCGAGATGGCGACGACTTCCTGATACGGACGGTTGTCGGTCTGTCCCAGATCGACCGCACGACGGCGTGCAGTCGACTGGGGAAACGTCTGCAACCGGCTGTATGACTGCATTACCCTCTAAACTTAGGAAGCGTTTTCCGTTGTTCCACGACCTATTTGGTACCGCGGCCCTTGCTACTGTTCATGGATCTGTTAGAGGAGACCGTCGTGCCCGAGGAGGCACGGGAGGTCAAGCAGGAAGCGCGCGAGTTCGCCGAGGAGTACATCGAACCGAACGCTGCCGAGTACTACGAGCGCGGCGAGTACCCGATGGACATCCTCGAAGCGGGGATGGAAGCGGGCCTCGTGGCCCAGGACATCGGCGAGGAGTACGGCGGCCGCGGGTTCTCGCTAGAGCAGGTACTGGCCATCGCAGAGGAGTTCTACAAGGCCGACGCCGGTATCGCGCTGACCCTCCAGCTGGCGAGTTTCGGCGCAGAGATGCTCGAAGAGCACGGCAACGAGGAACAGAAAGAGGAGTACCTGCGCCCGGTCGCCGAGAACGAACAGCTCACCGGGCTGGCCGTCTCCGAACCCCAGTCCGGCAGCAATCTTGCGGGGATGCAGACGACCGCCGACAAGGAGGGCGACGAGTACGTCCTCAACGGCGAGAAGTACTGGATCGGCAACGGTGTCGAGGCTGACTGGGTCACCGTCTACGCGAAGACCGGCGACGATCCCGACAACCGCTACGGCAACTACTCACTGTTCATCGTCCCGACGGACACCGACGGCTACGACGCCGAGCACATACCCGAGAAGATGGGCTTCAGGGCCTCCAAGCAGGCCCACATCGTCTTCGACGACTGTCGGGTCCCCGAGGAGAACCTGATCGGCGTCGAGGGTGCGGGCTTCTACATGCTCGCGGAGTTCTTCAACCACGGCCGCGTGATCGTCGCCGGCCACGGCCTCGGGCTGGCCGCTGCCGCGATCGAGGAAGCGTGGTCGTTCGTCCACGACCGCGACGCCTTCGGCAAACAGGTCAACGAGTTCCAGGCGGTCCAGCACAAACTGGCGGATATGCGCATCGAGTTCGAGTCCGCCCGCGCGCTCGCCTGGCGCGCCGCCGAGAAAGTTGCCAACCAGGACAACGCTGGCTTCTGGGCCGCGATGGCCAAGACGAAGGCGACGGAGGTATCGACCGACTGCGCCGAGAAGGGGATGCAACTCCACGGCGGTCGTTCGGTGCTGACCGAGAACCGCATCTCACGGGTCTACCGCGACGTTCGGATTCCCGTCATCTACGAGGGCGCCAACGACATCCAGCGCAACCTCATCTACAGTCAGTCGCCGAAGTAGATTCCGGGCCCCTGGTCGGCGTTTATCGGTCTCCCGTTCGCTGCCCGTCACTGCCGACGGTCGGGCGATCTGTTTTGCCGTTTCCTGTTCGGCTGTCTCACGGTAAACCATTCTGAACAGCAACACTTTTAATTAGTCAATATAGCCGTAAGACTATCGCAGGCGGACGTTGGTTTCGGTGGTAGTTGGGGCGTCCTCCCGCTGTTCGCTGCGCTCGTCGTCATCCTCGCACACTACACTCGCCGAGAGCAGCGATAGCGTCGCACCACCCGTCTTGCGGCACTACTGCTCGATTCGACCGTACGTCGTCTCGAGGTAATCGACGAGCCAGTCGACGGTACCGGGATCGTACGTCCAGAAACCGTAGAACTCTCTTGGGCCTCGTTCTTCCGCCAGCAGCGCGCACTTCTGGTCGTCGTCGCCCGCGCCGTCGAAGACGACGAACCAGGACGTTTCGATCTCCGCTGCCCGTTCGACGTGGAGCGTGAAGTGGTCGTGCGCGGGGGGCTCTTCGTCGGGTGCGGCGTAGGCGTGGGCGTCGACTCCGCACTCGCCGAGTCGCTCGTACACGTCGATCTCGCCCGAGAGGGTCGACACCGTCTGGAAGCCCGCGTCGAGACGACCCTTGCCGACGCGGAAGGCCCGATCTTCGATCTCTCTGGTCGCGGCCATCATCTGGCCGATAGACCACGAGGTGAACATCGTCTCGTCGAGTTCGTCCAGGATCGGTCGATAGGGGCTCTTCCCGATGCCGATCTGCTGGTCAGTGCCATCGAGTCGCTCGGTGAACTCTGTCAGACTCGTCGCTGCGATCAGGCCGTCGTCGTCGCTGAGTGTGACGAACTGTCCCGGTCGGCCGCTGACAGTCGAATCTGCCGACACCGTGACGTTCCGGTCTGTAAACTGCCGTACGAGATCTGCGACGGCGTCGTCGTCGGCGTTGAACACGATGAGCTGTTTCTCGTGATCTTCGACGCCAGCGATGAGTTCCGAGAGCGACATTGACTGTCCCGCTAGAAGGTATCGTCGCGCTTAGTCATTGTGCCTCTGATCGAAGTTTCCATACTGGTCGTATTCCTCATGGTATACCGTGTGTTAACTGACCGCTTGGCGTCTCGAAATCGGACATTTGAGTGGCATCTACCAGTCGTTCATGATTAATGGGGTGCGACGTAGTGGAAAATCTTTAGTCACGGCCCTCCAAGGATGAAGATACGGCTTCCCAACTGGGGCCGATGATTTCCCATGACAGATCAGGAACTAATCTGGCGAGTCGCAGGCGGTTCCGGTGACGGGATCGACTCGACGAGTCAAAACTTCGCAAAGGCCCTGATGCGTACGGGACTCGACGTGTTCACACACCGTCACTATCCCTCGCGCATCCGGGGCGGCCACACGTTCGTAGAGGTACGCGCGGGCGACGAAGACGTTCGTTCCCGCGGCGACGGCTACAATTTCCTTCTCGCCCTCGGTGACTCCTTCGCACGGAACCCACAGGAAGAAGCGTACTACGGTGACGAGGAGGTCAAACCGCTCTCGGAGAACCTCCACGACCTCCGCGAGGGCGGCGTCATCGTCTACGACGAAGGGCTCCTCGACGACGAGGCGATCGCAGAACTGGACCTCGAGGCGCGTGCCGAAGAGAACGACTGGCACGTCTACCCGATGAACCTCCGTGAGATGGCTCGCGAACACGGTCGCGAGGTCATGCGCAACACCGCCGGTGTCGCCGTGACGGCGGCGCTGCTGGACACGGACCCAACGTTCTTCGAGGAACTCATGCGGGAGAACATGTCCGGCGACATCCTCGAAGACAACCTCGCCGTGCTCGAAGACGCCTACGAACAGGCCCAGAGCATCGAGCACACCCACGACCTCACGATGCCCGAAGCGACGGACCACGACGAGGACCAGGTCCTGCTCTCGGGGTCGAACGCCATCGCCTACGGCGCCCTCGACGAGGGCTGTCGCTTCATCGCCGGCTATCCCATGACGCCGTGGACCGACGTGTTCACGATCATGTCCCAGAACCTGCCGAAGTTCGGCGGGATCTCCGAGCAGGTCGAAGACGAGATCGCGGCGGCGGCGCTGGCACTCGGTGCCAGCCACGCGGGCGTCAAGGCCATGTCCGGCTCGTCCGGTGGTGGCTTCGCGCTGATGTCCGAACCACTGGGCCTCGCCGAGATGACCGAGACGCCGGTCGTGCTCGTCGAGGCGATGCGTGCCGGTCCGTCGACCGGGATGCCGACCAAGCCCGAGCAGGCTGACCTCGAGCACGTCCTGTACACGAGTCAGGGCGACTCGGCCCGCGTCGTCTTCGCGCCCGCGAACACCCGCGAGTGCTACGACCAGACCCGGGCGGCGTTCCGGATCGCCTACGAGTATCAGATCCCGGCGATCGTCGTCTACGACCAGAAGCTCCAGGGCGAACTCCGCAACGTCGACGAGAGCTTCTTCGACCGCGAGCCCAACGCCGACCCCGGCTCCGTGCTCACCGAAGAAGAGATCGCCGAGGCGGCCCACCACTCCTCTGGCAAGTTCCAGCGCTTCCAGCACGAACCGGAAGACGGGTCGAACGTGAGCCCGCGTTCGGTGCCCGGCCAGAAGGACGGTCGCTACCTCGCGACCGGGAACGAACACAGCCCCGAGGGCCACATCAGCGAGGATCCGGACAACCGGATCGCGCAGATGGACCGTCGGCTGAACAAGCTCGACGACATCAGCGCTGATCTCGACGAGAACACCTCTCACCAGACCTATCACGGTCCCGAGGACGCCGACCACGGCATCCTCGTGTGGGGCAGCCACCAGGACACCGTCTTCGAGGCCGTCGATCGGCTCAACGAGAACGGTCACTCCGTGAAGGCGCTTGGTGTCTCCGACATGGCACCGTATCCCGTCGAAGAGGTCTCCGAGTGGCTCGAGTCCGTCGACGAGGCGCTCGTCGTCGAGATGAACGCCAGCGCACAGTTCCGCGGCCTCACCCAGAAGGAGATCGGCCGCTTCGGTCCGAAGCTCTCCAGTCTGCTGAAGTACAACGGTAACCCGTTCGAACCGGCGGAGATCGTCGAGGGCTTCGAGACCAGCATCAGCGGCGAGGATCTCGCCGCGACGAACATGAAGTACCTTCCAGCGGCAGGTGACTGAACCATGAGTGCATTCTCAGCAATCGGCGAAGAACGTGAAACCGACCGCGACGAGTTTACACCCGGCATCGAACCACAGGCGACGTGGTGTCCGGGCTGCGGTGACTTCGGCGTCCTGAAGGCGCTCAAACAGGCCATGCCGGAAGTCGGGAAGAACCCCGACGAAGTCGCGCTGTTCACCGGTATCGGCTGTTCGGGCAAGCTCAACAGCTACTTCAACAGCTACGGCTTCCACACGATCCACGGGCGCTCGCTGCCCGTCGCTCGTGCGGCCAAACTCGCGAACCCGGAGCTCGAAGTCATCGCCGCCGGCGGTGACGGGGACGGCTACGGGATCGGTGGCAACCACTTCATGCACACCGCCCGCGAGAACCACGACATGACGTACATCGTGTTCAACAACGAGATCTTCGGCCTCACGAAGGGCCAGACCTCGCCGACCTCCCCGAAGGGGCACAAGTCGAAGACCCAGCCCTCGGGCTCGGCGAAGTCGCCGATCCGACCGCTCAGCCTCGCGCTGACCTCGGGCGCGACGTACGTCGCCCGAACTGCAGCGGTCAACCCCAACCAGGCCAAGGAGATCATCACTGAAGCGATCGAACACGACGGCTTCGCGCACATCGACTTCCTCACCCAGTGTCCGACCTGGAACAAGGACGCGAAACACTACGTTCCGTACACGGACATCCAGCAGTCCGACGACTACGACTTCGACACGTCGAACCGCGAGGAAGCCGCCGAGATGATGTTCGAGACCGAGAACAAACTCTACGAGGGCGAAGTCCTCACGGGTCGCTACTACGTCGACGACGAGAGTCCCTCCTACGGACAGGAGAAGCGCGCGACCGGCGAGATGCCCGAAGAGCCCCTCGCCGAGCGCTACTTCGACGAGGACTACGAGTGGGAACGCTCCGCCGACGGACTCCTCGAACACCACAAGTAAGCTGACCGAACCGAACGCCACAGTACGTTTGTGGATTCGGAAGGTATTTTTTCGTCCGTAGCAAAGATTCGTGCATGAGCGCGGAGTCCACGGAACGACGTATTCTCTCTGTCCTCGAGGACGACGCACAGGCATCGTACTCGGAGATCGCAGAGCGAGCCGACGTGTCCAAGCCCACCGTTCGAAAGTACATCAACAAACTGGAAGAGGAGGGCGTTATCGTCGGCTACTCCGCCGACGTGAACCCGAAGAAACTCTCCAGCCAGTCGATCGCACTGGTCGGGATGGACGTAGCGAGCGACTGTTACGTCGAGGTCACGCGAGAACTCTCGTCGATCGACGCCGTCGAGTCGCTGTACACCTCCAGCGGCGATCACATGCTGATGGCAGAGGTACGAGCCGCCGACGGCGGCGAAGTCGGCGAGATTATCGAGGACGACATGCTCTCGATCGAGGGGATCACGGCCGCCCACCCCTCCTTCTTGCAGGAGCGGCTGAAGTGAAGGGTTTTTAGGCGCTCCATCGCTCACTCCACGGTATGACTTCTCGCCTGGTGTTGGGGGCAGGCCCGCTCGTGCGGTCACTGCTCGACGATCTGGCAGCCGATCGCGGGAAGGTGTCGGTACTGACTGCCGACGAACACCGGGTCGACACGCTTCGAACGGACGGGATCTCGGTTGTGAAGGCGGATCCGTCCGATCGCGAAACGCTCGCGGACCTCGATTTCGCGCCAGACACCGTCCTGGTCGCGACCGAAGACGGCGAACGAAACGCGACGATCGCACAGGTGGTCCGATCCGTGTTTCCGGCAGCGCTGGTCGTGGGCTACACTGGCGAGGCCCCGTCGCCAGCAGTCCTGGAGACGCTCGAATCGACGGTCGATCGAATCGTCGATCCGGGGGTCGCCGTCACCGAGCACCTCATGGAACGGGTCGGCGAAGAAGGGATCCGGATCAGACAGCTCCAGCGCGTCCTGCGTGATATCGGCGACAGGCTAGCGATCGTCATGCACGACAATCCCGATCCGGACGCCATCGCCAGCGGCGTCGCGCTCGCGAAACTGGCGGCGGCCGTCGGCTGTGATCCGGAGCTCTGCTACTACGGCGAGATCACGCACCAGGAGAACCGTGCGTTCGTGAACCTCCTTGAGTTCGACCTGACGAACCTGGACGCGGAGACAGATCTGTCGGCGTTCGATGGGTTCGCCCTGGTCGACCACTCCCGCCCGGGCGTCAACGACCAGTTACCGGCAGAGACGCCCATCGACATCGTCGTCGATCACCACCCGCCCCGGGCACCGATCGAGGCCCGCTTCGTCGACCTGCGCAGCGACGTGGGGGCGACGAGCACGCTCCTGGTCGATTACCTCCGGCGGTTCCGCTCGCTGCTCGACGAGGCCGTCGCGACCGGACTCCTCTTCGGCATCAGCGTCGATACCCAGGAGTTCAGGCGCGAGGTCTCGCCCGACGACTTCGAGGCGGCCGGCTATCTGATGCCCTACGCGAACCTCGATCTCCTGCAGCGGATCGAGGACCCGAGTATGAGCGGTGAGACCCTAGACACGATCGGTCGCGCGATCCGGAACCGGCGACGTGAGGGGCAGGTCCTGCTCAGCTGTGTCGGCGAACTCCAGGATCGGGACGCGCTCGCGCAAGCGGCCGACCGCCTCCTGGATCTCGAGGACATCAACTCGACACTGGTCTACGGTGTCAAGTCGGGGACGATCTACGCCTCGGCACGCGCCAGAGGCACGGACGTGGACCTCGGGGAAGTCCTCCGGGAAGCGTTCGGTCAGATCGGGAGCGCGGGCGGGCACGCCGATATGGCGGGTGCACAGATCACGCTGGGCGTACTAGACTCGATCGAGGACCGCGACGAGTCGCTACACGAAGTCGTCCGGACGGTCGTCGACGATCGGTTCCTGGACGCGCTCCAGTCGCGGCCCAACCACCTCCTGACCAACGTTTACACCACTCCGGGGTACGAGAAGACAGACGACTATCTCGACGCCGAATCGAACGGCGACGACGCGTTCGGCGGGGGCGACGGGTAATACGAACGGACCCTCAGTCGACCGCACGCCGTCGTGCGATCGATCTGGTCACGACTGACAACCGTCCGTATAACGGCAGCCGAGGCCTTTTTCTCTCGCCGCTGTCTCTCGGCAGACATGGCAACGGAGGGCGAACCTCGCGTTCAGGAGTACATGACCAGTGAGGTGGCGACGGTCTCGCCCGACGACACGGTTGAGGACGTGGCCAGACGGATCGCGGAGAGCGACGAGTACAGCGGCTTCCCGGTCTGTGAAGGTCGTCGCGTCGAAGGGTTCGTCAGCGCACGTGATCTCCTGTTGGCCGAAGACCACGAACCGATGTTTCGGGTGATGAGCGACGATATCCTCGTGGCCCACCCCGAGATGGCCGTCCAGGACGCCGGACGTGTCATCCTCCGGTCGGGGATCCAGAAGCTCCCGGTCGTCGACGACGCCGGCCACCTCGTCGGAATCATCTCGAACGCGGACGTGATCCGCTCGCACATCGAGCGCGCGACTCCGAGCAAGGTCGACAAACTCACACGCACGCTGGAGTCGATCCACGACGTGACTGCACGCGAAGAGCGCCGCGAAGTGCCGATCGGCGACCTGATCCCGACTCAGGGCACGGTCTACGCCGACGAACTCGAGGGGCGAACGTACGAACTCAAGCGGGGATTGGCCGAGCCGCTGGTCGTCATCGACAACGGCGGCGTCAACCCCTCACAGTCGACCGTCACCGCGTTCGCCGACGCGGATGCGCCCGACCACCCCCACAAACTCCTGCTGGCCGACGGTCACCACCGCGTCAAAGCGGCCGAGCAACTGGGGGTCGAAGAGATGGACGCCTACGTCATCGTTCTGGACGAACCGGTCGATATGGGGATGGCCCGAACGGCGGACGCCGAAAACCTCTCGTCGATCGCCGACATCGAGGTCGTCGACTACGCGCGCCACCCGCTCGTCGAGACGACCGAGCGCCTGCAGGCCGAAGAGGACTAGCCGACGCTTCGAACGACTGGTTCAGGATGCCGTGCAAGACTTATTGTTACATGCTACCAAGATGTGTGGTATGTACGACGAGGCCGACCTGGCGGCCATCCGCGAGGCGAAGGCCGACTGGGAGGAGGAGACACTCGACCCGGTACTCGACGCGTACGGCGAGCGCGCCGACCGGTTCGCCACGGTGTCGAACCACGAGGTCGATCGGCTCTACACCCCGGCGGACGTGGCGGATCTCGACTACGAGTCTGATCTGGGGTTCCCCGGTGAGGAACCGTACACTCGCGGTGTCTACCCGACGATGTACCGCGGTCGCCAGTGGACCATGCGTCAGTTCGCCGGTTTCGGCAGCGCTCGCGAGACCAACGAGCGGTTCCACTACCTGATCGACGAGGGCCAGACTGGCCTGTCGACGGCCTTCGACATGCCGACGCTGATGGGGCTGGACTCGGACGATCGGATGGCCGACGGCGAGGTCGGCAAGGAGGGCGTCGCCGTCGACACGCTTCGGGACATGGAGATCCTCTTCGACGGGATCGACCTCGCGGCGGTGTCGACGAGTTTCACGATCAACCCCAGCGCGCCAGTGATCTACGCGATGTACGTCGCGCTGGCCGACCAGCGCGGCGTCGACCGCCGGCAGCTCCGGGGTACCCTGCAGAATGATATGTTCAAGGAATTCATCGCGCAGAAGGAGTGGGTCGTCCCGCCCGAGCCCTCGCTGCGACTGGTGACGGACGTGATCGAGTTCGCGACGGAGGAGACCCCGAAGTTCAAACCGGTCTCGGTGTCGGGCTACCACATCCGCGAGGCCGGATCGACGGCCGTGCAGGAACTGGCGTTCACACTTGCCGACGGCTTCGCTTACGTCGAGGACTGTCTCGACCGGGGGCTCGACATCGACACGTTCGCGCCACAGTTGTCCTTCTTCTTCAACTCGCACAACGCCATCTTCGAGGAGGTCGCGAAGTTCCGGGCCGCCCGGCGCATCTACGCCCGCGTGATGGACGAGTGGTACGACGCCGAGGCCGACGCGGCCAAACAACTGAAGTTCCACACCCAGACGGCCGGCCAGTCCCTGACCGCCCAGCAGCCCCTCAACAACGTCGTTCGCGTGACCATCCAGGCACTCGCCGGTGTTCTCGGCGGGACCCAGAGCTTGCACACCAACAGCTTCGACGAGGCACTCGCGTTACCCAGCGAGAAGGCCGTCCGGGTCGCCTTGCGGACCCAGCAGATCATCGCCGACGAGTCGGGTGCGGCCGACATCGTCGACCCCCTCGGGGGGAGTTTCGCCGTCGAGGCACTGACCGACGAAACCGAAGCAGAGGCGATGGCCTACATCGAGCACATCCGGAACGAACTCGGTGATGGGTCGATGCGAGCGGGCGTCCTCGAAGGGATCGAGCGGGGGTACTTCCAGCGCGAGATCCAGGACGCCGCCTACGAGTACCAGGAGCGTGTCGAGGACGAGGAGGAGACGGTCGTCGGCGTCAATGCCTACACCGTCGAGGAAGACACCGAACCCGAGATTCTACAGGTCGACGAGTCCGTCCAGACCCAGCAACGCGAGCGGCTCCGGGAGGTCAGGGCCGAGCGCGACGATGCGGCCGTCGAGGAGGCGCTGTCGGCGGTCCAGGAAGCCACTGTCGCCGGCGAGAACGTGATGCCTGCCATCGTCGCGGCGGTGAAAGCAGAGGCGACGATGGGAGAGATCATGAGTGTGTTCGAAGACGAGTTCGGGACCTACCGAGAGTCGATCTAGGTGCTGTGTGCGGCCCGGCATCCGCTCCCGGCACGTTTATTTTCTCCCGACATGACCCGTACGATATGAAGCCCGTTGCCGCCCTCTCCAGAAGTATCGACACCCTCCAGCGCAACCCGGTCATCGTCGGTATCCTCTTCGCGTTCTCGCTGCTCAGTACGGTCGCTTCGACCGTCCAGATGATCCACCCGCTCCTGATCTATCTCGCCATGGGTGTGATCTACCTGGGGCTGCCGTTCCTGATCGGCGGTCTCGTCGCGATGGTCGCCGACGGACTGACCGGACGGTCCTCCGTGGACCAGTTCGTCAGCGGCGGGAGGTCGAACTACGTCGGACTGTTTATCGGCGGACTGGCCCTTGGCGCCGTGATGCTGATCCTCTACTTCGTCGTGGGCATCGCCTTCGTCGTCTTCGCCGCGTTCGTCTTCGGCATCGGAGCCGCCGGTGGACTCGGCACGACCACGCTGTTGGTCGTCGCCGTGTTCGCCCTCGTCGCCTTTCTCGTCGTGTTGCTCCCGTGGTTCCTCACGCAGTTCTTCCCCGCAGCCATGGTCATCAGCGGCGACGGGGTCGCCGACGCGTTCCGGCGAAGCCTGCGCCTCGTCCGCTCTGAGTTCCTCTCGATCGTCGGTTTCGACGCGCTGGCGTTCCTGGTCGGCCTCGTGGCCCAGATCCCGACGATGTACGTGTTCTACACGGTCTTCCAGTCTGGGGCGTTCATGGCCCAGGCTCAGACCGGTGCTGCAGTCACCGTCTTCGACCTGATGTCGACGACGCAACTCGCGCTGTTTTTCGGTTCCAGCCTCGTCGCCGGGACGGTCGTCGGCTCGATCATGTACACCTATTACGTGGCCTTCTACGACGAACTCTGTTCGTTCACTGCAGATGCCACTGGACCGGTCTCGGCCGATTGAGGCGGATTACTGTCGATCTTCATCGGTCGATCGCACGACGGTGTGGGGTCGACCGGGAAAACGGCTACCGCACTCCGTATGAGACAGACGTTTCTCCAGTGGCCGTTCCCACAGCTCGATCCGGGCTGGTTTCGGCCCATTTTGCCGCCTGATTGGGTCGGAGTTTCAGATTAGTAACTCCATGCCCACCGTGGCCCTTGCGTGCTTTTTGTTCCGTTTCACGAAACTATCTGACAGTAACGGTACAAATCATGTCGCTTGGGATAAATTAATACGGGTTCCCTGTGAGCCATCGAATGAGGTATCTTTAATCATGTCAGACGACGGTCCGGAACTCGAGTCTCGGCTGGCGGAGCAGGACTACTTCCGTCCGCCGACCGACTTCGTCGGACAGGCCAACGTCACCGATCCGGAGATCCACGATCGGTACGACGAGAACTATCCGGAGGCATTCGAGGAATATGCGGAACTGCTTGACTGGGACGAACACTGGGATCAGGTACTCGACGACTCGAACCCGCCGTTCTACGAGTGGTTCACCGGTGGGAAACTCAACGCCTCCTACAACTGTATCGACCGTCATCTCGACGAGCGCAAGAACCAGGCGGCGCTGATCTGGGAGGGGACGGACGCCGAGGAGAGCGAGACGATCACCTATCAGGATCTGTACAACCGCGTCAACGAGACGGCCGCCTCGCTGAAAGACGTGGGCGTCCGCGAGGACGACGTGGTGACCTGTCACCTGCCGATGCTGCCGGCGCTGCCGGTGACGATGCTGGCCTGTGCGCGCATCGGCGCGCCCCACTCCGAGGTGTTCGCCGGCTTCTCGGCGCAGGCGCTGGCCGACCGTATCGACGACGCCGACAGCGACGTGGTCGTCACCTGTGACGGCTACTACCGTCGCGGTGAGTTCCTCAACCACAAGGAGAAGTGCGACGAGGCGCTCGAAGCCGCCGAGAGCGACGTGGACACGGTCCTGCTGTGGACCCGCGAGGACGAACTCCACCCCGACGTGGAGATCGGCGAGGACGATCCGTACGTGCTGGTCGACGACCTGCTCGCCCAGAACGAGCGCGCCCGCGTCGACCCGGTCTCGCGAGACGCCGAGGACCCGCTCTTCCTGATGTACACCTCCGGCACGACCGGCCAGCCAAAGGGGTGCCAGCACCGCACCGGTGGCTATCTCGCCTACGCCACTGCGACCTCGAAGAACGTGCTGGATATCAAGCCCGAAGACACCTACTGGTGTGCGGCAGACATCGGCTGGATCACGGGTCACTCCTACATCGTCTACGGCCCGCTGGCGCTCGGTACCACGAGCGTGATGTACGAGGACACGCCCGATCATCCCCACAAGGGCCGCATCTGGGAGATCGCCGAGCGCTACGACGTGGACATCTTCCACACCTCCCCGACGGCGGTGCGGATGTTCATGAAGTGGGGCGAGGAGTACATCCAGGACTACGACTTCGACTTCCGACACATGACGACGGTCGGCGAACCGATCCAGCCCGAGGCGTGGCTCTGGTACTACAAGTACATCGGCGACGAGGACGCCGTCATCGTCGACACCTGGTGGCAGACCGAAACCGGCGGCCACCTCATCACGAACCTGCCGGCGCTGGACGACATGAAACCGGGTTCCGCCGGCAAGGCCGTTCCCGGCGTCCAGCCCGCGATCTACGACGACAACGGGGACCCGATCGAGGCGGCCTCCGGTCGCGCCGGGAACCTCGTCATCGAGAAGCCGTGGCCCGGGATGCTGCAGACGGTGTACGGCAACGACGAGCGGTTCATCGACGAGTACTGGCAGGACTTCTCCGATACCGACTCGGACGATCCCGAGGACTGGGTGTACAAGGCCGGCGACGGCGCGGTCCACGCTCAGGACGGCTACTACCGCGTGCTCGGCCGCCTCGACGACGTGATGAACGTCGCAGGCCACCGACTGGGGACGATGGAACTGGAGTCGGCCGTCGCGGAGGTCGAAGACGTGGCCGAAGCCGCCGTCGCCTCCCGCGAGGACGCCGAGAAGGGCGAGGTGCCGGACGTGTACGTCGTCGTTCGCGAAGGCGTCGAAGAGAGCGAGGCGGTCAGAGAGAAGATCGTCGCCGCCGTCGAGGACGAGATCGGCAAGTTCGCACGGCCGGCCAACGTGATCTTCTGTGACGACCTCCCGAAGACCCGCTCGGGCAAGATCATGCGCCGGATCCTGGAGAACATCTCCAACGACGAGGAACTCGGGAATACGACGACGCTCCGCGATCCGAGCGTCCCCGAACGTATCCGCGATCAGGTCCGGAGCGACTGACACGCCGTACGACTGGCCGCCGTCCGGCGGCCCGGTTGTAGCCCCGCTGGCTTACTCCTCTTTCGCGGCGTCGTCGAAGTTGTTCGCGACGTAGACGACCAGCACTAACAACACGCCAAGCCCCAGCCCGATCGTCACCATCCCGAAGACGGCGACGCCGGCCGGCGTGGGCGGAAGCTCGATCACACCGAGGAGAACTGGTTCGAGCGGCGTGTCCGTCGCCCACGCGAGGACGTAGCCCATGACCCCGGTCACCGCGACGATCAACAGGTACAGACGGACGACGAGACGGTCGCCGCGAAACGTTCCACTCACGCCTCTCCCTCGGGAGTGATTCGATTAGCCTTTTTCGTTCCAGCGCCAAGCTCCGTCAATGTCCGAAAAGGACCTGCTCTTTCTCGTGCTGGCCGGCATCGCGTCGCTCATGTTCGTCACCGGGATCGTCCTCGTCTACGGCGGGCTGTGACGAGCTATTGGTGTGGTCTCGACTGTTCCTCGCTGATCGGCTCCACGGATCATCTGTTGTCTGTAACAGCGGGGTGAGCGGGTATTCAGCGGTTTACTGGTCTGGCACGGGGATCGATGTAGTAACTCCGAGAGTGATCGAGAATTGAACGCCCTCGGCCCGCTCGACGGTATCTGTGCCGGATATCCTCGTGGTTCGAGAGAGCGAAGCTCTCTCGTCATCACGAAAGAGCCACCGGCTCTTTCGAACGACTTCACTCGGATAGTGCCGGCGCAGATACCGCGAGACGAGCCTCGCCCGTTCGTCCACCAGGAAACTCGCTTCGCTCGACTCCTGAGCCCTCGTTCACTCCGTTCACGAGGACGCCAGGACGAACCGCAAGACAGCATAGCGCCACACACCTCCCCAACCGACTCCTTCGTTCACTTCGCTCACTCAGTCGTCCCTCGCACAATGTCGTCGCTCGCCGTCGCGAGCGACAGCGCGCGCCGTTTGGTAGTGTTCAGTAGCTCACCGGAGCGGATCGTTCGCCGCTGGTCTCCCCGCAGTTGCCGAGAGTCTTTCTGGAGTGCTGCCTGCAGAAGCGATCAGAAACAGCCGAACGGCGTTACTGCTCGTCTCGGTCGCTGGCGGTGACTTCCTCGCCACCGTCTGTCGCGACTTCTTCCTCGCCGCCGTCGGCGAGCGCGGTCTCGCGCTGCTCTTTGAACCAGCGGAACTCGTTACCGAGCATGTCGTCGCGTTCGAGGTTCCACGGATCGTGACTCTCGACGTGTCGGCCTTCGAGCCAGGAGGTCACGAGGTTCCAGACGAAGATCAGCTGGCCGACCAGCAGGATGAACGCACCGACCGAGGCCAGCTGGTGGAAGGTCGTCACCTGTGCCAGCGGCGCGATCGCTCCGTCGAAATTGTACGTGGCGTAGCGCCGGGGCATGCCGAGATAGCCCAGTGCCAGCATCGCGAAGAAGGTGATGTTGGTACCGATCATCGACAGCCAGAAGTGGGCCTTGCCGAGCGTACGCTGGTACATCCGACCGGAGACGATCGGGAACCAGTAGTAGATGGCCGCGAAGGCGGCGAAGCCGATCGCACCCATCACGATGTAGTGGAAGTGGCCGACGACGTAGTAGGTGTCGTGGAGCACGAGGTCGACGGGGATCGACGCGAGGAAGACGCCGGTGACCCCGCCGATGATGAAGTTCGAGACGAACCCGATGCAGAACAGCATGGGTGTCGTCAGTCGAAGACGGCCGTTCCACATCGTCGTGATCCAGTTGAACGTCTTGACGGCGCTGGGTATCGCGATAGCCAGTGACACCGCCATGAACGAGGCCCGCAGTCGCGGGTCCATCCCGGTCGCGAACATGTGGTGGGCCCACACACCGAACGAGAGGACACCGATCGCGAGCGTCGAGTAGACGACGAACTTGAAGCCGAACAGTTTCCGGCCGGAGAACTTCGGCAGTATGTAGCTCACGATTCCCATCGGCGGGAGCACGAGTATGTACACTTCGGGGTGGCCGAAGAACCAGAACAGGTGTTGCCACAGCATCGTCCCGCCGCTCTCGACGGCGAAGAACGTCGTGGCGAGATTGCGATCCAGCAGGAGCATGATGATCGCGCTGCCCAGCAGGGGGAACGCGAAGAGGATCAGCCCGGACTGGGTGAGGATCGTCCAGCTAAAGATGTCGAGGTTCGCCCAGTTGACGTCGTCACCGCGCTCGGTGAAGATCGTCGCGATGAAGTTGATCGCCCCCATCGTCGCGGCGACCCCCGAGAGGTGCAGTCCCAGCAACATCAGGTCGACGCCGGGGTTGGCCTGCTCGGCCGACAGCGGCGTGTACATCGTCCACGAGGTCTGTGCGGGGACGATGTCGACGCTACCGATCGGGGCCGTGAAGAAGCCGGCCCAGATCAACAGTGCGGCCGGGGGGAGCAGCCAGAACGCGATGGCGTTGATCCGCGGGAACGCCATGTCGTCCGCGCCGATCAACAGCGGAACGAAGTAGTTCGCGAATGCTGCGATGATCGGCGTCCCGAAGAGGAACAGCATCGTGATCCCGTGGCTCGTCAGGATCGAGTTGTAGAAGTTGTTGCCCATGATCGCGCCCTCGGGGACCGTCAGCTGAGCGCGGATCAGGACCGCCATGATCCCACCCACGGCGAACGCGATCACCGCGTAGACGCCGTAGAGGATGCCGATGTCCTTGTGGTCGACCGTCGTGAGCCAGCGGACGATCCCACCTGGTTTCTCTTCGTGTCCGTGGCCGGTCGCATCGCCGTATCCGCCCGCACCACCCGCGAGCGGGGAGTATGTTCGCCAGTCCTCGACCCGTGCGAGGGCACCGACGATAACGACGAGCAGCACGGCCATCAGCGCCGTCAGTACTAACTGCTCTGCTGCCATGCGTATCCCTCAGGATTGGGGCGTAATGAAAGGGTCGGTTCAGTTTGAATGCGGGACCGAACACCGTCGAGGTAACGCGGGACGGGATGGGGACCGATACGGCTGTTCGGGGGCAGAGAACGTCAACTTCGGGTGGGGGAGAAGACGACTACTCGACGCTCTCTTCGGCAGCGTTTTTTTCGGCTCCTTCGATGGCCTTCCCCGTGTAGTACGTCAGGATCGCGAGGCCAAGAAACATCGTTCCGATGATCGCGAACATCATCGAGCTGAACACGGGATCGAAACCGAACGCGGGGACGACGGCGTAGGCGGCGAAGAAAAAGATGAGGATCCCGAGCGGGATCGCGTTGACCGTCAGATCGAGCAGCGTCTCTTTCTCGAAACCGAGGAATGACATACGCGGGGGTTAGTGGACACCGATTAATAGCTCTTTGATTTTCTCGCGACCGGACGACCGTGGCCTTCTACGCGGCCGTCTGGTCCGCGATCGTCCCCACGACGCCCGAAACTGCCAGAATCGCCCCGGCCGCAGCGAGTGACAGGCTCCGGGCCAGGATTCCGTTCTGGCCGAAGTCGTCGAGCGTGACGGTCGCGATATCGAACTGGGTTACGACGATCAGTGCTCCGGCGACTGCCAGCACGGCCCCGAAGGCGAGTAACGTCGGCCACGGTCGGTTCGTATACCGCGACTCGGTCAGGATCCCGGCGACGCTCCCACCGAACAGCAGTAGTCCGAACACTGCGACGGTGAAGATACCGAGGAAGACGCCAACCTCGGAGATCGTGAGGCCGAATGCGACGAACAGCGGCCACGGACTCGCACGTCGATGCTGACCACTCAGGCCCGGGTCCTCGTCCATACCACCCTGTATCGGCCGAGCGATAAAAGGCCCGTCGGAGTCGATCCGTCGGCGATCCAGGGGGTCGTCATACTGCCGGCTGTAAATCTGTGAAAGATTTCGACACTCCGAGGTGACGAAGATTTTCACGAAGTTACAGCCGGCCGTATCAGCCCGGTATCACACGGTTTACTACCGTCTCTTACCGGTGAGCGGCGGGACAAGGGCGACGATCTCCGGTAAACAGCGACAGTAATCCGTATCTGACGGGCGCAAACTATTTGTCTCGCATACGGCTTGTGGTTGATAATGAGCACGCGCACAGTCGAGCAGATCGACTCGTGGAACACTGTGCCGTTTTCGGGCGGGTACAGTGGACTCGCCGACCTCGCCGATTCGGGCTTTTCCGGGGCCGTCGTCGCCGGTCCGACCCGACTGTTCATGCTGAACGGCAAGGTCGTCGGGGTTCTCGACGGGTCGATCGAAGACTTCGAGGACGGTGGCGGCACCGCTCGCGAGGCACCGCATCCCGGATTGCCGCTGCTGGCGGTGATGCAGGAACGTTCCGACGAGGTCAGGGCGAAATACTACACGGAGGAGACGTCGATCTCCGAGGTCAACCAGACGCTGGAGAGCGGCGGATTCACCGGGTACGTCGAACTCTCTGAAAACGTTCTGTCCGGCGATTACTACCAGATCTATCACCAGGGCCGTTCGATGAGCGTCGCCTGGGTCGGCAACAGCGACCAGTTACTGACCGAGGACGAGGCGTTCGAGCAGGCCGACGGCGAGGTCGGCATCTACGAGGTCAGGCCCGTCGACATCGAGATCATCGAGATCCCGACGCCCGTCACCGACGCCGACGAGTCCGAGGACACGGCCGAGACGGTGGAGACGACACCAGCCACGCCGTCGGACGCGGGAGAGGTCCCAGACGGAACTGATTCGACGCCGTCGAACGGGAATTCGTCCGAGAAGGTCGACACCGCTGCGAGGGCGACCGGTACGGATCCAGTCGCAAAGACTGGTGGTGAGACGGCTGGTCGACAGACGGGCGAGTCGGCAGGACAGCGAACCGAGCGAACGGATCCAGACGAGGACACATCCGGGCGGTCGGTGGACACCGCCGCCGACGCTACTGGCCCGGCAGAAACGGACGCGTCGGACGCGCCGGAACCGGTCGAGAGCGAACTCGATGGGTCAGCCCGAGGGGAAGTACGTACCCCTGACAGTGCCGAGCAGCGACGGGAACCAGACCCATCGCAGCGACGGGAACCGAACCCGTCGAAACGTCGGGAACCGGATGCATCGCAACCGCAGGACTCTGCAGGGTCGTCCGAGGTGACCCCCTCCGGGGATGACGGGACAGCCACAGAACAGCCCGGACGGACGCGTTCGGCGGAGGCGATCGAGCAGACCGGCGAGCGTCGACAGCCCGATCCGGGCCACCAATCTGACGACGCCGGTGACGTGACGACTGCTCCCCACGATCCGTCCGCCACCGGTGCGACGGATCTGGAAACCCGGTCGATCCCGTCACTCGATCCCGCCCACTCCGAGACGGCCAGCAAGTCGTCGCCGACTGTCGATCAGTTCGCGGACGATCCAGTCGAACCGAGTGCGCAGTCGTCGAGCCCTGCAGAGTCTCGAAATTCCGGGTCGTCGGAAGGCAGGCAGGAGCCGGAGCGTCGGCAAGCGACAGCGGAGTCACGATCTCGGCAGTCCCGGCCGGAAACGGAGCCACGACAGTCCCAGCCGGAAACGGAGCCTCGACAGTCTCAGGGAGGGGCTGGCGGCGAGCCTCCCGAACAGTCCCATCCTGGCGCGCCGGCCAACCAGCGGTCGGGCCGGGACGACCGATCCGAACCAGTGGATCGCGAACCTGCCAAGGAAACTCAGAACACGGCTGCGGCCTCGCCCGAACGCGTCGAGGAACTGGAGACGGCGCTCGAAGAGTCCGAGGCCGAGCGAGAGCGACTGTCGTCCGAACTCGACTCGCTGGCCGACGAACGTGATGATCTCCAGCAGGAACTGGAATCGGCTCGGAGCGAGATCGAACGGCTCGAACAGCGCATCGAAGAACTGGCGTCCGAGGACGACGACGACACGATCGAGGCCGAGACGCGACTCAGCAAGCGCGAAGCGATCGACCAGACCAACCTCTTCGTGCGTTACAGCACGAAGGGTGACGCCACCCTCGAAGCGGTCCACTCTGGCAACGCCGAGCAGTCCGCGGTCGACGACAACCTCCGTCTGGAGTTTCACACGCAGTTCGACGCCGAGACGGCGGCAGTGGGCAACGAGCCGTTCGAAACGTTCCTCAGCGAGAGCATCCAGTATCGCTTCGTCGACTGGCTCGTCAGGAACCTCCTGTACGAGATTCGCGACACCGGCAATCCCGAGGCGATGAAGGAACTGTACAACGCGCTCCCGAAGATCGACCGGGCCGAACTCAACGGGGCGATCTCGGTCGAGTACACGGAAGACGGTGAGCAGCACCGCGCCCAGGAGCAGTTCGACGTCGTCGTGCGCGACCGTATGGGCAACCCGCTGATCGTCGCCAACATCAACGACTCGCGGGACCCGGCGACCGACGACATGATGACGGACCTGATAACGCGGGCCGAACGAGTCGGTTCCTCCAGTGAATCGCTGGCCGGTGCCTTCCTCGTCACCGAGAGCTTCTTCGAACCGCCGGCCCTCGAGACGGCCGAGGAAGCCACGTCGAGCGGTCTACTGAGTCGCGACAAACGCAAGAGCTTCGTGAATCTCACCCGCAAAGACGGCTACCACCTGTGCCTGGTCGAAGCGAGGAACCAGGAGTTCCACCTCGCCGTCCCGGAACTGTAGTCGAGACTGTCGGCTATCCGACCACTCCCGTCAGAAACACACTGATTGGTCTCCGAGAACGGTACTCGACAGTAGCGAGCCCCACCCCAGTGGAGCGCCCTAACCTTCGATTTCCGCTGCGTCTTCGATCTTCATCCCTTCGAGCTTGTCGATGATCTCGTCGACCTTGTCGTCCAGGTCGTCGACGAACTCGGAGGTCTGTTCGGTCGTGATCGCACCCTGGCTGGACGGCTCGATGAGGTTCTCCTCTTCGAGGACGCGCAGCGAGTAGCGAACTTTGTGATGCGGGTAGCCCGTCTCGTTGGACATCTTCACGATACCGATCGGTTCGTTCTCGATGACCATCCGCAGAACCTGCAGATGACGCTCCAGCATATCTACTTCCTTCTCAAGCCTGTCTATCATGGCAATTGTTAACTTGTGTTTGCGGGATTTAAAAGTTGCTGTCGTCAACACCGATTTGCCGGTTTTTTGCCGGAGTTGCCGGTGCTGTCGACTGCCTTCTCTCATGATACACCCAATGTGTGCATAAAGCTGTCGTGGTGCGTGCCCGCTGGCCGCTCGCGCGCGCTTCCGAAATCTGTTTACCCCCCTGGCCGAAAATCCGGACTGATGACCGTAACCATCGTCGGCTCGCAACTCGGCGACGAAGGGAAGGGCGGTATCGTCGACGTCTACGGTGACGCGGCGGATATCGTCGTCCGCTATCAGGGCGGCGACAACGCCGGCCACACCGTCGTCGACGACGGCGAGGAGTACAAGCTTTCGCTGGTCCCGAGCGGAGCCATTCGTGGCAAGATCGGTGTTCTCGGCAACGGATGCGTGGTCAACCCCGAGACACTGTTCGAGGAACTGGACGCGCTTCGCGAGCGGGGACTCGATCCCGACGTTCGCGTCGCGGCCCGTGCCCACGTCATTCTCCCCTACCACCGTGTGCTCGACGGGATCGAAGAGGACGCCAAGAGCGAGGAGGGTGACCTCGAAGCGGCGACCACCGGGCGCGGTATCGGCCCGACCTACGAGGACAAAGCCGGCCGGCGCGGGGTTCGCGTCGGCGACTTGCTCGATCCCGAGACGCTGCGCGCTCGACTGAACTACGTCGTCCCCCAGAAGCGAGCGCTCGCGGAGGACGTGTTCGGTATCGAGACGGGCGAGGCGTTCGACACTGATGCGCTGTTCGACCAGTACCGCGCCATCGGCGAGCGCCTCGCCGAGGAGGGGATGGTCGTCAACGCCGGCGAGTTCCTCGACGACGCGATCGCCCGCGGGGACAACGTGATGCTGGAGGGCGCACAGGGGACTTCGATCGACATCGATCACGGGATCTACCCCTACGTCACCTCTTCGAACCCGACCGCCGGCGGAGCCTGTACCGGCACCGGGCTCGGCCCGACGACGGTCGGCCAGGGCGAGATCATCGGCATCGTCAAGGCCTACCTCTCCCGGGTCGGAACTGGTCCGCTCCCGACGGAACTGGCCGGTGTCGAGGGCCACACGCCCGACTACGAGGAGGGATCGGGCGAGCAAGAGGAAGAGGAACTGGCTCACTACATCCGTGAGGAGGGTGGCGAGTACGGCACCGTCACGGGCCGCGCGCGTCGTGTCGGCTGGCTCGACATGCCGATGCTTCGCCACGCGACGCGAGCCTCCGGATTCACCGGGATCGTCGTCAACCACCTCGACACGCTGGCCGGCCTCGACGAGCTGAAGGTCGGCCACTCCTACACGCTCGACGGCGAGGAACTGCTGTCGATGCCCGCGACGACCGAGCGCTGGGGCGACTGTGAACCGAACTACCGGACTTTCGAGGGCTGGGCCGACCAGGACTGGGCCGCCATCGCCGAGGAGGGCTACGAGGCGCTGCCTGCCGAGACTCGCGAATATCTCGAGTACGTCAGCGACGAACTCGACGTGCCGATCTACGCGGTCGGGATCGGTCCCGGTCGCGAAGAGACGATCGTCCGCGAACGCCCGTTCTAGATCACTCTCTCGCCACCCGGCACGTTTTTCACAGCCCCACCCCGAGGGGCGTGTATGAAGGAGGATCTGATGGACATCATCTGCTGTCCGCTCGACAAACACGAGCTGGAACTCGAGGCCGACGAGCGCGAGGACGACGAGGTCGTCTCGGGATCGCTGGTCTGTACGGAGTGTGGCGAATCGTACCCGATCGAGGACGGCATTCCGAACCTCTTGCCGCCGGACATGCGCGACGACGTAGCCGCCTGATACGGGCTGTCGTCGCTGTGTGCCAGCGATCGCCGATACGGACGTTGGAGATCTGCCCCAGAGCGACCGCACGCAGTCGTGCGGTCGACTGGGTACCCGTCGACAACTGTTCGTATGACTCCGTTTCGACGATCAACTGGAACTGTCGCTAACCGACCGTCTGAATGGCCGGGAGCGACCACGGTGACGGTGTGAACCTTTTTTTACTGCGGTCACTCACCTTCATCCGTGCCAGATACGTTGCCCGTGCATGTCAATCGATCGTCGCTGCACTCACTCGAAGTCCCGGAACGCTTCGAGACCGACGGCTCGTTCGACGTTCGGTTGATCAACCACGGCGAACCGCTCCACGTCCACCTCCACCTCGACGACGCGCTCTCGGACCTCGCCTCCATCGAGGCGTCCAATCACCACGTCGGCCGCGAGTCACAACGGGTTGTCAGAGTGCGCGTCCACCGCCCGGGGTCGGTGTTCGGGAAGCTCAAGATCGTCTCCAGCTACGGTGCCGAGACGCGATACGTCGACGTCGACCTGGAGGAACCAACAGAAACCGACGAACCCGTCCAGGTCGACGAATCGCTCTCGAAGCCCCAGCCCAAGTCGAGTGACGATAGCAGCGACGCGACCCGCAGGGGGACCTCGATGGCCGAGGAGCGTAATCTCCCGATGCCCGTGCTCGGATTCGGGGGGTTCGCGGTCGTCCTCGCACTGGGCGTCGCGGCCGTGCTCGGCGGGACCGTCGCCTGGGTCGGCGCGCTCGTCGTCTGTCTCGCCGTGGCGGCGGCGGTCGTGCTCCTTCTCGTCGGGTGACCTGTACTGTCTGCCAGCGTATCAGAGAACGCTTCCCGAAGTGGTTCTACCCACCTTCACCAGGATGAACGAAACGTTCGGTGTGCATGCGAACTGCTGGGTGGTTCGTGTTGTTTTGGTTCGGAATGATCTTGCTCACGGTACTGCAACACTGACAGAGAACTGAACGCCCTCGGCCCGCTGAGCGGTTCTGTGCGGGATATCCTCGCGTTGCTCGGATAGTGCCCGCGCAGAACCGCTCAGACGTGCCTCGCCCGTTCATTCCGCCAGGACAGCACAACAGCACAGCACCGCACCACACACCTCCCCAGCCGATTCACTCACTCGCTGTCGCTCGTTCGTTCATCCCTCGCACAGTTGCGTCGCACCACGAGGGTGCGACAGCGCGCGCCACTGCTGATTGGTCAGTCTTTGATCGGCATAGATCGATAGTCGATAGTGTTACTCCTCGGTCTCGACGCCACAGAGGTTCCCGTCGTCGTCGAACCGTTTCGCACGGAGGAATCGCGTCCGGTAGCGGTTCGCGTCGTCGTACACGTCTGCTTCGCGGATCTCCCCGGTCCGCCCCTCGGCGACGGCGTCAACGATCGCTTCGACCTGTTCTTTCTCGCTCGGTGTCAGCTCGAACTCGTAGGTCTGGGACTCCTCGCCTTCGAGTTTCGTCCAGCGGCGCGCCGCGGAGATCACCAGCGAGCAGGGTTCACGGCAGGGGAACTCGCCGTCGCCGCCGTCGACTGCCAGTTCGGTGTCGTCGTCGTACTGCCACTCTCGCCGTTTCAGGCACTGGGAATCGTCACAGCAGGCCTCGGCGACCCAGTCGACGTGTTCGTGGCCCTTTCCCCGGTCCCACGTCTGGACGACGCCGTAGATCCCGCTCTGACGTTCCATCGTCTCACGCCAGTGATCCACGTCGAGTTCGCCCTCGCGTTCCCGGTGCCAGTTCGCGATGGTCGCAGGGTAGAAGTAGTCGACCGTCTCGACGAGATCGGCGGCGGCGAGTCCCTCGAACACCCACCCCGTCTGGAGGGTGGGGGCGGTCTTCAGCGGCCGATATTTTCCACTGTCGTCGTGCTTGGCGATCGTACGGGCCTCCAGCGGGTCCTCGTAGGTGGCGAGATCGGCCGGATCGGTGTCACCGTCGTCGACGTGGGTGAGTCTGTACTGTCGCCCCCCGTCGCCGTCCTGTGTCACCGTGATCGAAAGCTGTCCCCACTCGGTCGTTAGCCCGTCTTTCAACGCGTCGTAACGGTCCGGGACAGCAGTCTCTTCGGCCCCTTCTAACCACCGCAGGAACGCCCAGCGATCCGCTTTCTGGGGCGTGACCGCGTGCCAGAAGTACCAGTTTGAGACGTACGCAGGGTGGTCGCTCGCGACCGTCCTGAGGCCGTCGTCGCCGTCGACGGCGTGGCGGTCGCCCTCGACCTCGACGACGTAGCCGTCACCGTCAGGTTCCACGACGAGTCCGTCGAACGCGATGCCGTCGGCCGCGGCTGTCACGAGTGCGTCCAGGTGGTCACCCTGCATGGTCGACCGGAAGGTTTCGGGCGAGAAAAGTGGGGCGGTTCGGGCGAAGCGAACCGTGGTCGTCGAGACTCCCTCTCAGTCGCCACTGGCGTGCGCGTCGCCAGTCTCCGCCTTCACGCGCTCGATCGCGTCACCCACGTCGGCCCCGGCGTCGGCCGCCCGCTCCAGCAACACGTCGGCCATCAGCGGTTCCGTCCCCACGGCACCGGAGTACCAGATCCGGTGGCCGTCGACGACGCTCGGCACGTCGAAGCCCGTGCGGTAGTCGTCGGTCAGCCCCATGTCCTCGGGGATGTCCTCTTCGGTGTGGTAGCCGTCGGCGACGAAGAGGGGGACGACGACGATGTCGTCGCTCTCGAAGTAGTCGGTCACGTCGTCGATCTCGGGGTCCTCGTCCATGAACAGCGCCTGCACCTCGTCGAAGCGGTCCATCGCGTCGATGCGGTCGGCGTGGTACTCGACGGCCTTCGCCGAGTTCTCGTTGCGCTCGGTGCCGTGCCCGACGACCGCGAGGCCGAACCCCTCGCCCACGTCGGGATCGTCGGTCACCGACTCGGCGCGCTGGACGATCACGTCACTCATCGCGTCGTGGGTACCGGCCGGGCCGCAGTAGTGGACTGTCTGACCGGTGTCGTCGGCGGTCAGCGTCGCCGTGTCGGCGCTGGTCCCGTCGGAGTCCCACAGTTCGGGCTCCCACTCGTCCAGTCGGAACTCCCGCGGGATCACCTGCTCGGTGAAGTAGCCCTCGCTGATAAAGAGCGGGACGAGGTACACCTCGTCGGCGTCGACGGTCCGCAGCGCCTCCCGGAAGTGGGGTTCTTCCTTCCAGAAGCTCTCGCGGACCTCGTCGAACGCGCCGACCGCGCGAATCGTGTCCGCGTGGTCGAACGTCGGCGTCGAGGACCCGGCGCTGAGGTGCGATCCGTGGGCCGCGATGACGAGCGCTTGCATGACTGCCAGTTGGGGAGAGCGCGTCTTAGGGGCTTCGTTGCCGGAATCCGTGGTCCTTTCATCGGCCGGGCGACACTGTCGACCATGACATCGCTCGCTTCGAGAACCCGCGAGGCCGTCCGGGCACAGCCGTTCCTCTACGACGCGCTCCGGGCGGGCGTGGTCAACTACTCCGCCGCGGCCCGCACCCTTGACGTCGACGGCGACGAGGAGGCCGTCGCGACGGCGCTCCGACGCTACGCCGAGGAGCTTCCCGAGTACGCCGCTACCGAATCCGGCGCGCGCGTCAGCATGGAGAGCCGTCTCGGGCAGGTCACGGACGACGGCGACGACCCCCTGCTGACCGTCGGCGGGGTCGCCTATGCGAAGGGTGCGGGATCGGCGACAGGTATCGTCGCGACTGGCGACGTTGACACCGCTTCCTTCGAGCGCGTGCTTGGGGCACTCCGCGCCGAGGAGATCGCGGTCGAGGCCGCAGGGTTCGCGGCGGGAACGACCACGCTCGTCGTCGGTCGTCGGGACGGGCCGAACGCGGTTCGGGCCGTCGAAGCGGTGTTCGAACAGTAGGCTCGGAGCGAGGCCATCCGACGCTTTGAAAGTCGGTCCCGGTCTGGTACTCGACAATGACGCTTCGCGTGACCAACACGCTCACCGGCGAACGGGAGGTCTTCGAGCCACACGATTCGGACTCCGTCCTGCTGTACTACTGTGGCCTGACGACCTCCGATCCGGCCCACCTGGGCCACGCTCGCGGCTGGGTCCACGTCGACGTGATGGACCGCTGGCTCACCCACCTCGGGTACGACGTGCGCCACGTCGAGAACTTCACCGACGTGAACGAGAAGATCGTCGCCCGGGTGGGCGAAGACGGAGAGAGTGAGGCCGAGGTGGCGCGCCACTACATCCAGTCCGTGATCGACGATATGCGGTCGCTCAACCTCCGACGCGCCGAGGTGTACCCCCGCGTCTCCGAGCACGTTCCGGAGATCGTCGCCATGGTCGAGACGCTGATCGAGAACGGCTACGCCTACGAGGCCAACGGCTCGGTGTACTTCGACGTGACAACCTTCGAGGAGTACGGCAAGCTCTCGAACCAGCAACTCGACGAGATCGAAGCGCAAGGCGAACCCGACGAGCAGAGCGAGAAGCGAAACCCCGCCGACTTCGCGCTCTGGAAGGCCGACGGCGTCGACCCCGCAGCGATCGCGGACCACCAGCACGAGGGCGCTGCGCCGGCCGATGCGGCCTGTCAAACCGCCCAGACGTGGGCGTCGCCGTGGGGGGAGGGTCGGCCAGGGTGGCACATCGAGTGTTCAGCGATGAGTACGACCCACCTCGACGAGAGCATCGACATCCACGTCGGCGGGCAAGACCTGGTGTTCCCGCACCACGAGAACGAGATCGCCCAGAGCGAGGCCGCGACCGGCCAGCAGTTCGCAAAGTACTGGCTGCACGTCCGTCTGCTGGAGACGAAAGGCGAGAAGATGTCCTCGTCGCTGGGGAACTTCTTCACCGTCTCGGATGTCGTCGCAGAGTACGGCCCAGACGTGGTCCGTACCTTCTTGCTCTCGACAGCCTATCACAACGCCGCAGTGTACAGCGAAGAGACGATCAACGAGGCGATCGAGCGCTGGGAGACTCTGGAACGGGGCTACGAACGTGCCGTCGACGCTTGCGACGACGTGGACGCATACGCGACGACTGCCGACGACGACCTGCGGGCTGCCGTATCGACGGCCCGAGACGACTTCGAGGCCGCGATGAACGCCGACTTCAACACTCGTGAAGCGCTCGCAGCACTGACCGAACTCGTCGGTGCGGTCAACGTCCACGTCGACGAGCGATCGGCCTACGACTACCGCGGCCTCCGCCGGGCGATCGAGACGCTCGAAACGCTCGGTGGCGGCGTTCTCGGGCTCGCACTCGGTGAGACTGCCGAGGGCGACGTTGGGATCGCAGAGGACCTGGTCGAACTCGTCCTCGACGTTCGGGAGGCAGAACGCGACGCCGGGAACTACGAACGCGCGGACGACCTCCGAGCAGAGATCGAAGCACTCGGCGTCGAAGTGCAGGACACGGACGACGGTCCGACCTACAGGATCGACTAGCTATCCGGTCGTTGAACGGCCGACCCTTTTATATTATGTCAGGAACGATCGTTATGTATGGTGGGGGTTCGCACGATGTTGCCGCTCGTTATCGGGGTCGTGCTGGTGACGAGTGGCTGTCTGGGGGTTCTGGACAGTGGGCCGACCAGTTTCGCGGCTGATCCAGTCACACCAAGAGCCGTCGATCTGGACCAGGCCGGGTACGAGCAAGCAGGGCAAGAGACGCTGAACGAGACCCGGACGTTCGGAATCGGTGGCCAGGACCGCGACGCCGCGCTGACGAATCACCTCCGAACGTACGAGCGGTCGGTCTCGACCGACGGTGGGACAGTCCCAGCCCGTATCGCAGTGTACAGTACCCCGCTCGTCGAACTCGGTGGCGACACCGCCAGTCCGATCGGTGACTGGTCCGATCAGCGACTGGCCAACCACGTCTCACAACGCTACGCCGACATCGAGTTGGAACGGATCGAATCGCGCCGGAACGTGAAGACGCTCGTCGAGAACAGCCCGGTCCGGCGACACCTCGGCGTAGCGACGCTCGACGGAGAGCAAATGAACGTCTACGTACAGGTGACGACGTTCCAGTACGAGGGCAACGTGGTCGCTGCCGTCGCAGTTCACCCCCGGTCGGTCAACGAGAACGACCGACTGGATTCAGTGCTGACTGGGCTCATCTTGCGGTGATCAGCGACCTGTTCGTCCGCTTTCGATCCGCGAACGTTTTTTACGATACCTCGTGACGTGGCTTCCATGCAGGCCCTCGCCCTCGCCGGACTCCTGTTGTCGGCGGTCGGAGTCGCGGGATACGTCGTCGGGATTACCGAGCCCTATCCCGGTCGCGCCTTCTCGTTGACGCTGCTCATGGTCGGAATCACGCTCGCACTCGTCGGTCGTGGAGAGCAGGGAGTCGAGGCATGACGTCCGCGCTGGTGTACGGCGGCAGTGGGATCCGACAGTACGACGACCTCCAGTCGGCCCGCGAGGCGGACGGGACGACGTGGGTCCACGCACCGGCGGTGGCCGACGCCGAACTCGATCGTATCGCCGATACGTTCGAGATCCATCCACTCACTATCGAGGATCTCCAAAACGACGTGCGGGCCAAGACCGAGGTGTTCCCCGATTACACGTTCGTCTTGCTGAAGACCGTCTCGCTGGCACGTGGCGAGACCACCTTCGCCGAGGAACTCGTGACGACGCCGGTCGGCCTGTTCGTGGGCCGCGACTGGATCGTGTCCGTCTCCCCAGGCCCCGTCGCCGAGATCGACCGCGTGCGACACGCCGTCGAGCGAGAGGACGAGCGCCTGCTCCAGCGCGGGGCCGACTTCACCGCCTACCGGGTGATCGAGGTCGTCGTCGAGGAGTACTTCGACGTCCTCGATCGCGTGGAGGACGTCATCGAAGAGATCGAAGAGGAAGTCATCGACTCGCCGGACCGCGAGACGCTCGAACGCATCAACACCGTCCGGCGGGACCTGCTCTCCTTCCGGAAACAGGTCTGGCCAGCCCGCGAGGCGGTCGGCGTTCTCGCTCGCGGCGACACCGCCCAGATCGCCGACGAGACCGAGAAGTACTACCGCGACGTCTACGACCATCTCGTCCAGCTTGCCGACCTCACCGAGACCTACCGTGATCTCGTCTCGGGCACGCGGGACATCTACCTCAACGCGCTCTCCCAGTCGACCAACGAGGTGATGAAAGTGCTGACCGTCGTCGCCACGATCTTCATCCCGCTGACGTTCGTCGCCGGGATCTACGGGATGAACTTCGATCCAGCGGCCAGCCCGTACAACATGCCGGAGTTGGGCTGGACCTACGGCTACCCGGCCGCCATGATCGGAATGGCTCTGATCGCCGTGCTGATGCTCGTCCACTTCCGCCGGCGGGGCTACCTCTAGGACTATTGCAACGCCAGCGGGACGAGCAACACCCCCATCAGGTTGGCCCGCCGCGCCCCGAACCGGGCCGGGACGAGTCCGATCGCGGTCGCGGCTGTGCAAGCGGCAATCCCGATCGGTCCCGCGAACAGCCCGGACAGACCGACGAGCACGCAGAGCACGGTGACGGCGAGCCGCGTCGGATCGAGTCGGCCCACCAGGGCGAGATATCGATCGCCCAGCATTGGTACCAGTACGAACCCCGCAGTCGCGCCCATCGAGACGCTCCCGACTAGCAGACCGAGCGCGAGCGGCGCACCGGTGCTGTCGAACGCGACCAGCACACCGGTCCGTGGCGTCCCGAGTGCCACGAGCGCGAACAGCGCGAACACTGCTGTCGCGGTGTTGACGCCGCTGGTCGCGACCACGAACGAACGGGGCCCGGACCCCGACAGCACCGCGAGCGCGCCGCTCGCCGCGATCGCCGCTGTGACACCGGGGACGTACCCGACAATCGCGCCGGCGACGGTTCCGACCAGCGCGATCGATCCGATCGAACTGGGTCCGAGCGCGACGGTGGCGTCGTCCTGTGGCGGGACGCCCGAACCGCCGATGCTCTCGATCAGGACCGGTGCGCCGAACAGCCCGGCGAACAGCGGCATCAGCAGACTCCCGACCGAAAGCAGTCCGTCGGCAGACTGTCCCAGGACGACCAGTCCGAGTGCCCCGCTTGCGGCCATCGCAACTGCCCCGCCGATCCTCGCCCTCCACCCGCGCTCCGTGGCGATCAGTGCGAGTGCGACGACGCCCAGCACCAGCGAGAGGTGTGCGCGCACCAGCGGGTAGAGTCGCGTCATCCCGAGCGTCACCGGGAGCGCCAGCGGGACGGCGAACGCGACTGCCAGTCCGCTCCCCAGCGCCGAGAGCCTGAGCGCTTCCCGTCCCCGGCCGGCGATCACGAGCCTGTGACTGGGCAGCGCGCTGGCGGCCATCGCCGGGTCGGGAACTCCCAGTGCCATTGCCGGCACCACGTCGAGGAAGGTGTGGGTCGTCCCTGCGGCCAGCATCGCCGCGCCCACCAGCCTCGGTGGCCCCGGGATTACTGGTGCGGCCGCGGCCAGCCCCAGCGCGAAGGTGTTGACGTGAATCCCCGGCGTCAGGCCGCTGATCGTCCCGAGCGCGATACCGGCGACGATCGCTCCCAGCGTCGCCACTGTCAACTGGGGTGCGAGAACGAACTGGACGGCTCCGGGCACTGGGGCGAGGTGGTCGCGTCTCTCGTGATAAATATCCGGACCGACGACTCAGGTAGTGGGCGCTGTCGCTCCCGGATTGGCATCGAAAGAAGTGAAGTCTGAGTGCGAGTGCCGAATTAGCCGAACAGCTCGCCGAGGCCTTCGCCGCCGTCGCCCTCGTCCTCGTCGTCGTCGCCTGCGTCTTCCTCTGCGGCCTCTTCCTCCTCGGCAGCCTCTTCCTCGGCAGCCTCTTCTTCCTCGGCACCGCCCTCTGCGGCCGGTGCGGCAGCGCCGCCAGCGGCGACGGGTGCGGCAGCGGCCTCGTCGACGGCCTCGTCGATGTCGACGTCCTCGAGTGCGGCGACGAGCGCCTTCACGCGGGACTCTTCGACGTCGACGCCGGCAGCGTCGAGCACGTCAGTGAGGTTGTCTTCGTTGATCTCTTCGCCCGATTCGTTCAGGATGAGTGCAGCGTAAACGTATTCCATTGTTGTAATTAGAACATCGCACCGAGTGCGTCACCAGCGTCATCGTCGTCGTCATCGTCGTCCTCGGCCGCCTCGTCGGCCGCCTCGGTGTCCTCGTCGCTGGTGTCCTCGGTGTCTTGGGTTGTGTCTTCGTCAGCCTGTGCATCTTCGGTGGCCGCCGGCTGGGCTTCGACGCCCTGGAGTTCCTCCGGCAGCGCTTCCTCGTCGTCGATCGACGCGGCGATCGAACGGACCTGCGCGTCGGCCTTGCTAATCAGGTCGGGCATGACGTCGGGGTCCTCGACGGCCGCGTGGATCGCGAGGCTCTTGGCGTCGCCGCTGGCGGTCTGCAGCAGCGTCGACGCGTTCTGTGCGGTCGGGTACTCGGCGTTGACCGAGAGGTTCCATCCGGCCGACGCGGCGGCCTTGATGTCTGCCTCGTACTGGTCGACGTCGAGTTCGAGCTCGTCGGGTTCGAACAGCACGCCGTCGGCGAAGACAGCGCGCAGGTCGAGGCCGACTTCCTTGGGCTCGATCCCGAGTTCGTTGAGTACGTTCTCGAGGTCGGCCGAAACTTCCTCGCCCGCGTCGAGAACGGGCGAGTCCTCCACGACCTTGATCGAACCGCCGTCGATGCGCGCGTTCGCACCGACGTTCTGGAGTTCGCCCACGAACGGACCCGGATCGACGCCCGTGTCACCCTCGGGGATGACGATCTCGTTGGGCGCGACCTCGCCCGCGCTGATCGGCGCGGGGGTCTTCGAGGCTTCGAGTTCCTTGTACAGCCCGAAGGGGTTGTCGTTCGTGCCGATGAGACCGACCTGCCCGGAGACGTACTCTCCGAGCTCTTCGAGGCCTTCGTCGACCTCGTCGAGCGCGCGCTCAAGCAGCGTGTTGCGCGAGACGCGCAGTTCCGCGGTCCCGTGCAGGCCGCGACGCATGTCCTGCAGTTGACGCGACGGAATCCCGGTGATCGCGACGACGCCGACGCTGTCGTACGACTCGATCATCTCGACGATGTCGTCGACTTCCTCGCGCTTCCACTCGGGGATCGTCTCTGTCTTTCGTTCTGCTCCGGCGCTCATCTCAGGCCACCTCCACGGCGGGGCCCATCGTGGTCTTGACGTAGACCGAGTCGATGTTCATCGGCCCCTTTTCGAGGTCTGCGTGCAGGCGGCGCAGGATGACGTCGATGTTGTCGCCGATCTCATCGGCGGACATGTCTTCCGCACCCACGCGGGTGTGGAAGGTTCGGCGGTCACCACTGCGGATCTGCACGGACTTTCGCATCCGGTCGACCATCTCGACGACGTCGTCGTCGGGGCTGATCGGGTCCGGCATCTTCCCGCGCGGACCGAGGACGGTCCCGAGGTAGCGGCCGATGTCCTGCATCAGCGCTTCCTCTGCGAGGAAGAAGTCAGTATCGTCGGCGAGATCTTTCGCGGCGTCGTCGTCGTCGCCCAGATCGGCCAGCTCGTCGCTGGACATAACCTGGTCGGCGGCGTCTTCGGCGCGCAGGGCGGTTTCGCCCTCCGCGAACACCACGATCGTGGTCTCCTGGCCGGTGCCAGCAGGCAGCACGATGCTCTCGTCGATACGGTTCGACGGATCGTTCAAATCAAGGTCGCGCAGGTTGACGGCGAGGTCGACTGTCTCGGTGAAGTTCCGAGGATCGGCCTCCTCAAGTGCGCGAGAGACTGCGTTCTCTATATCCTGGTCTGCCATTGTTCACCTCCGTAGTACGCCCGATGGGCTGCTACGGGTCAGTGAAACAGGGCGTACTGTCTACGACAGTACAGTCGCCTGTCTCACCCGGAACGAAGCCGATGCGACACTTAAAGCCGTCGAACCACGGTAGCGGGGCTCCCTACTGTGTTTCAGACTGCCTGCCGTCGCTCTTTTCACAGCTGTACAGCCGACACTACGGGCCGGGTTCGTGGACTGCGACACCGGTTTCTGGGACGTACCAGAAAGCGTCGAAAAACCGCCGACCCGAAAAGTCTACGCTTCGGCGGCGTCGACGAGCACACCGAAAAACCGCACGGCTTGTTTTCGAGCCCTCGTTTCGCTGCTTCGCTATGCCTCGGCAGCGTCAACGAGGACGTCGTCGTACTCGCCCTCGTCGACCTTCTCCTTGAAGTCACGCGGGTTCTCACCCTCGATGGTGACGCCCAGCGTGACGCAGGTGCCGACGACTTCCTTCGCGGCGTTCTTCGTGTCGTAGGCCAGCAGGTCGGTCTGTTTCTGTTCGGCGATCTGCTTGATCTGATCGACCGAGAGGTCGGCGACGAACTCCTCGTGGGGTTCGCCGGAACCGGTGTCGAAGCCGGCCTCGTCCTTGATCAGTTCGGCCGTCGGCGGGACACCGACTTCGATCGAGAACGAACCGTCGTCGTCGTAGTCGACGGTGACGGGCACTTCCGTACCGTCGAATGCCGCGGTCTGGTCGTTGATCTCCTGGACGACTGCCTGAACGTCGACGGGGGTCGGGCCGAGCTCCGGACCGAGGGGCGGGCCGGGGTTGGCCTCACCGCCCGGAACGAGCACTTCGATAGTTCCAGCCATGTTTGTCCGAACCTGCCCAGCAGTTTTAAGGATTGCTTTTCGCCGACGCCACGTGAGAGCGACTCACCGATGTCGAGTCTGGGTGATCGATCGTAGAAATCCTCGTGGCGTAGTTTACGCCAGATTGATGCCGTTCATCGCGAGGAAGTCCGACGCGTCCTTGATCTCGACGGGCGAGCCGATGATCCGCACCAGGGACCCTTCCTCGCGGACGGTCAGCGTGAACTCCCGTTCGAGGTCCTCCTGGATGCCGTCCAGGGCAGGTGCTGGCAACAGGATCTGCGTACTGTCGCGGAACCGGTCGGCACTTGCCATTATCGGATATGGTGTCGGCCATCGTATTAGTGTATCGAAGTACTCGCCCATCTGTGAATTCGGGGTGCCAGGTGATATCTCGACTAATAATCGGAGCCAGCACTGCCGACGTTCCCGATGTGTTCGACCAGCGCGACGGGCGTCACAATTCGCTCTCGCCGACGGTCGATTCACCCGCGTTCCGCTCACGCGCGCCCGCTCCAAGCGCATACGCCGCCGCGACGTTGCCGTAGAAGTTGAGGAACGGGACGAGCAACGCGCCGACGACCGTGGCCGCCACCACTCCAGCCAGAGTCCCAACGAGCACCGAGATCACGACGGCGACGAGCCAGCCAGTCACGAACTGGCCACTGCCACCGATCGATCTGAGTTCCGACACCGAGAACGCTGCACCGAGTCGTCCGGTGGTGGCGAACGCCGTGACCGCTGCCGGAACCACGTAGACCGCGGCGACGACCGCGATCAGTCCGAGGACGCCGACAGCGAGCACGAGCAGGAGGATCAGTGCGCCGACGGCCGTCACACCGCCACCGCCGTCGCCGTTCACGGTGACGCTGCTGATGACGAACACGGGCGCGACGGCGATCGTGAGCAACAGCGTCGGGACGAGCGTGTACACCAGCGTGACGAGGAGCGCCCTGAGGCCGTCCATCAGTAGTTCCCCCCACTCCTCGAACACTGGCGGGATCTCGTCGTCGCCCTCACTCACCGCACGAATGACACGGACCAGATGTCCGTAGACGATCAGTGCCGGGAGGACGAACACCCCGAGTAACCCGAGGATACCACCGATCGCGATCGTGGTCAGTGCGTCGTCCCCTTCGGCTGGATAGCGGAGTGCGTCTTCGAACATAGATCTCGGTTCCTTCGCCGTACCGTTGCGTGCGAAGCGTGCGATGTCGATCGGATGCAGTGGGGAAAACTATTCGGCGCGTACCAGGCGCGAGCACACTTCTTGGTCGTTACTCGACCATCCGGCTTCCACCGGGCGGGAGAAACTCCTGGATCTGGTCGGGGCTGGCGACCTTGCGGACGAACGAGTCGTCGGCGAAGCGGTCCTTGAACTCGCGATAGAGGCGCTTTGCGATGTCGTTCTGGGCGAACTGACCCGGCTCGATCCGGACACTCGTCGCCACCTGTTCCTCGATCGCAGATCGGGGGCCGCCGAGGACGCCAGTCCGCCCCTCACAGGAGATGCCGACGGCCACGTCGGCTGCCAGATCGCGGAAGTACGTCCGGTCGCCCCGGATCGCGAATCCGCCTTTCTCCAGGTACTCGCCGCTCTCGGGCGTCTTCGACACCTGGTCGGGAGTGACCATGTACGCGTCGCCGGCCAGCTTGCCGCCCTTCCAGACCGAGGAGTACGCGACCGCGAACGTGGCCGCCTCACGCTTGTCCTCGTCGGGAATGTCCACGTCTTTACTCGATTCGCTCGGCCCGGTCGCCTTCAGCACCGTCACCGGACCGCCGTGTGCCTGTGCGTGGAAGAACTTGTCCCCGCGTTCCAGGTACTTCTTGACCAGTTCCTCGTTCTGGTCGGCGTTGCGCCCGCCGATCACGAGGAAGCCGTTCGAGGTGTGGAACCAGCGGAAACGGTCGTACCAGTGCTCTTGCTTGCGGACCGGAATCGAAGCCCGCGAGAGCCAGTCGATCGCTTCGGACTCGTCGTCGCCGTCCGTCTCGCCGCTGTCTGTCCCGTCGCCGAGCTCCCACTCCTCGCGGCGCTGTTTGGCGTCGTCGAGGTCCTCGCGGGTGTTCTCGATGGCCGCCTGTGCGCCCTCCATCTTCTCTTCGATCCGTTTTGCCTCCTGATACAGCTGATCGGCGTTCTTCTCGACACCCATCGAGGCGTCGACGGTCACTCGCGTGTCGTCGATCGACAGCGTCACCGTCCCCTCGCTCCCGTCGACGCCCTCGACGGCTTCGGCGGCGGCGATCCCCTGCTCTTTGCCCTGTTCGAACGTCGCTTCGATCTCGTCCCACGGCGTGTCCTCGGCTCGTGCCGCCTGGACTGTCGAGAGAATATCGTCGACGAGGTCGTAGCGGGCGTAGAGTAGTTCGGCCTTCTCGCGTTCGGCCTGCGCGTCGGCCTCGAAGTCCTCGATAGCACCCTCCTGTTGGGCGATAATTCGCTCGTACTTCTCGATCTCGCTCTCGAAGTCCGGGCGATCGGCGCCGGCGTCGACGATCTCCTCTGGCGTCGTCTCGCGCTCGACCTCGTAGAAGTACTCGTCGAGTGCCGCAGTGAAGGTGTCGAAGGCCTCGCTGTCGAGTTCCGCGTGCTCTTCGAGCGGAATCGGCGTCACGTCGACGCGTCGTTTCAGTTCTTCCCCGTCGACGTCCTCGTACTCGTAGTAGACGCGGGGGTCGAGATCACCCGATCGCAGTCGCTCTTTCAGCTTGTCGATCACCTCGTAGAGCCGTTCGAACGCCGATTCGTCGGTCTCCTCGATGGCCTGGTTGTACGGGATGCCGGCGCGAGAACACAGTTCCTCGCCGTAGAGGCCGCCGAAGTTCAGCTGCGTCGCCAGCGTCCGCACCACGTCGGCGTCGGACTGCTCCATCCGCGCTCGGAACGTCTCGTAGTCGACCGTCAGCGGATTGAACCGCGCCGACGGGAACTCGTACTGCGTACCCGGGGCGACGGTCCGGGACTTCAGTCGTACTGTCTCCAGACAGTCGACGACCTCGCCGTGCTCGTCCAGCACCGCGATGTTGCCGTCACCGAACAGCTCCGCGACGATGGTCGTCGAGGCGTCGGGGCGGTCGAACTCGAATTCGATGATGCGGTCGAACTCGAACTGGCGTACGTCCGCGAGTTCGCCACCCTCCAGCCGGTTTCGCAGCATCATCGCGAAGTTCGGCGGCCGTCCCGGCGCGTCGGCGACGTGGTCGGGGTCGACGACGTGTGCGCGCTTGTTCTCGCCCACCTGAATCAGCAGTTCGACCCGGCCCCGATCGAAATCGCGCATCTTGAGCCGAAGGAGGTCGTCCTCGTAGAGGTAGGCCTTGTCGAGTTTGGCCCCAGCGTAGCCGCCCAGCTCCCGTTCCAGGGCGGCGAGGTCGACGCTCGTCAGCTCCCGCTTGTGGTCCATGTCCGTTCCTGCAGTCGGCGACGCAAAACCGCTTCGCTACAGCTGCTGGGCGATCTGCTCACCCGTCTCCAGACCGTTACGCACGGCCGCGTGGAGTCGTGCTTCCCCGGTGACCCAGTCGCCTGCGAAGTAGAGGTCGTGTGCCGTCGCCGACTCCAGCGAGTCGTCGGGGACGCCAGCGTCGGGAAGAGCGTAGCGCCAGTGCTGGTGGTCGGTCCAGGTCGGCTCGGTGAGGCGGTCGTCGTCCAGTAGTTCGGCAGTCGCCTCCGCGATGTGGTCGAGTAACTCGACGGGCGCGTCGCGGTAGTGCTCGACCGACCAGTCGGGAGCCATCTGGACGAGCAACAGGGACTCGCCGTCGTGCACGTGGCCGTCCTTGCACTCTTCACGGCCAACCCAGCCCACCTCGTGTGTATTGTCGTCGTTGACCAGTCCGTAGTACGGCACGTCGAGTTCGAAGTCGTAGTGCAACAGGCCGGCGACGATCGTCCGATACGACACCGACGCGATGGTCTCGCGGAGCGGTCGGCGGTCGGCGTGTTGCCACTCCGACTGGCCGAGGAGATCCGCAGACTGCGGGGCGGGCGGCGTCAGCAAGACTGCGTCGAACCGTCCGTATTCGTGCCCGTCAGTGTCGCTAATCTGCCATCCCTCGCCCGTCTGATCGAGTGTCTCGACGCGCGTGTTGCGGTGGACCGTCGTGCCCGCGGCGTCGATCAGTCGCTTCGAGAGCTGTGTGATCCCCTGCTCGTAGGTCCACTTCGTCGTCTGGTCGTCGCGGCCCTCGCTGATCTCGCCGTCGCCGTCGAAGGTCCACACCGGCGCGTCGATCTCGACCAGCCCGTCGCTCGGTAGCTGCTTCGTGACCAGATCGTTCACTCGCTCGTCGTCGGCCGTCAGATAGTTCGCGCCGTACTCGTAGACACAACCTTCCTGTCGACGGGTCGCCGCGCGACCACAGACGCCGCCGCTCTTCTCGAAGATCGTCACCTCGGCGTTCGATTCGCGGAGCGCGTACGCCGCTGCCGTGCCGGCCGCGCCCGCGCCGACGACCGCGACTTGCTGTCCCATGTCAGGCTTTCCGGCCGGCCGGTACAAAAACCCCGTTCGTTCGACAGATCATTCCGAGAGGCTCGCCGCCAGTGCCCGCACGGCGTCGTCACCGTCGCGGATCAGTGGCGTGCCGTGGGCCATCGCCGCCACCTCGAACGGTGGCGCACGCTCGGCGAACGCGCGGATCGACTCGCGGATCGTCGCCACGTCGTACGAGTCGAACCAGATCGGCGGCGTCAGTTCGCCGTCTTCCTCCCAGACGAGATCGCCCAGCAGCGCCACGCCGCTGTCGTGGACGTACACCGCGTGGCCGGGGTTGTGCCCGGGCGTCAGGTAACTCGTGAAGCGACCGACGCTGTCTCCTTCTTCCAGCGGCTCGACGGCCACTCCGGCTGGCAGTGGAAACAGCGCTCTCGCAGCCCGATGGAAGAGTCCCTTGTGGTTGTTCGACGGCGGGGGTCCACCCGCCGCGAGTTCGTGGTCGGGCCGCCCGAGATACGCCGGGCCCGTGAACTCCGGCAGCAGGCGCTTCAGCCCGCCGACGTGATCGAGATCGTAGTGAGTGAGGAGAACGCGGTCGAGCTCTTGGACGGCGTAGCCGGCGTCGCGGAGTTCGTCTCGAATCGAGGGCTCGTTCCAGAACAGGCCCGTGTCACAGAGCGTGACCTCCTTGCCGTCGCTGCCGGCGAGTTCGCGCTCGTCGACTACAAAGGCGTTCGACGCCAGCGGCGCCATCAGTCCCAGATCAAGCTCCCAGACCCCCGCGATCAACTCCCGTGGCATCGATCACACTACGTTGGCACTGTTCTAATGGTTGTCGGCGTTTAGAAGTCGTCGACGCCGATCCCGTGTGCGTTACTCTCCTCGTCGATCGTCCGGCCTTCGCCCGATGCGAGCGGATTCGCGACGAGCAGGTAGACGACGACCCCGAGGCTACAGGCGGCAAAGAGCGCCGAGAAGAAGGAGCCGCCGACGAACGCCTCGAACCCCTGAAACAGCGCGTCGACCGACAGCAACAGCATCGCCAGCAGTCGTCCGATCTTGCGCCCCATGGTCAACAGCCCGCCCGAGAGGAACAGGGCGAACGCGATCGCGATGTACAGCGCTCCGAAGACGGCTGCCCCGAGACTGGCGAGCGACCCCATCGCGACGTCGCCGACGCCGAACACGATCGCGCCAGCGCCGACGAGGAAGTACAGCGCGCCCCGGACCAGCGCGTACACGCCGAAGTAGCGAGTGATGCCCATGGGCCGAATGGCACGCCCAACGCTCTTAACCCTTGTTACTTGTTACCACTTTTTCCGCTCGGACCGGTGAACCGCGGCCGTCGGCCGCGGATGCTCACCTACAACCGCTTGCTCACGTAGGGGCCGTCTTGCTTGTAGCCGAGTTTCTCGCGGTAGTACTGGCGGACGCCGATGCCCGAGATGACCGCCAGTTTGTCGTAGCCGGCGTCGGCGGCCAGTTCTTCGGCCGTCGCGAGCAGGCGGCGACCGTAGCCTCTGTGCTGGTGCTGGTCGTCCTTGCTTGCGCTCCCCAGGCCGACCTGACTGCCGTAGACGTGCAGTTCGCGCACCAGCGCGGCCCCTTCCAGTTCTCTGCGAACGGGATCGTGGGGGAATCGAAGGCGACAGAAGCCCACGAGCAGGTCCTTGTCCGGGTCCTCGAAGCTGATGAAGTGCTCCGTGCCGCCGGCGGCCTCGTAGGTCAACACCTCCTTCTCGATTCGTTCGGGATCCTCGTCGTTCATGCCGACCTCGCGACAGCGGATACAGTCGCAGGTCCAGCCGTGCTCGTCCATGCGCTGTCGGGCCAGCTGTCGGAGGTTGGACTTCCAGACGCCGCCCTCGATGAAGTCCGCCGGGATGTCGCGCTGGACGCGCTGGAGGCGGGTGTACTTGGGGATCATCGACTTGATCTCGGCGACCAGCTCCGCGGCCTCGTCGTTTTCGAGCGGCTCGAACTCGTCCTTGCGCCACCAGTCGTAGGTGACCGTGCCCTCGACGACGAGCGTCGGGTAGATCTTGAGGTAGTCTGGTCGCCACTTACTGTCCTCGAAGATCCGTCGGAAGTCCTCGAGACACATCTCCGTGCTCATGCCGGGCTGGCCGGGCATCATGTGGAAGCCGACCTTGAACGCCGAGTCGCGGAGCCGGCGGTTGGCGTCGATGCTGGCCTGGACGCCGTGGCCCCGGTGCATCTCGCGGTTGATCCGCTCGAAGGTCGTCTGGACGCCGACCTCGACCTTCGTCCCACCCAGGCGGAGCATCCGGTCGATCTGCTCGGGGTCGCACCAGTCTGGCTTTGTCTCGAACGTCGTCGCGACGTTTCGTACGTCTGCGGCCTCGTTCTCGGCGATCACGTCCTCCAGATAGCTGAACTCGTACTCCTCGGGGTCCTCCGCGAAGCTCACGTCCTCCGCGGGCTGGGGCTGGGCCTCGGTGTCGAAGTCGTTCATCGCTTCGATCGCGCGCTTGACGAACCACTCCTGGTAGTCGTGGCTCCGGGCGGTCATCGTCCCGCCCATCAGGATCAGTTCGGCCTTGTCGACGGGATGGCCGATCTCGCGCAACTGGTTCAGCCGCAGCGTCACCTGTCCGTAGGGATCGTAGTCGTTTTGGACACCACGGGCGGCCGCCGGTTCGTGACCGGTGTAGGACTGGGAGGAGGAGAACTCCGAGTCCGGCCCGCCGGGGCAGTAGAGACACTTCCCGTGGGGACACCGATGGGGCGAAGTCATGATCGCGACTGGCGAGACGCCCGAAGCGGTCCGCACGGGCTTGCGCTGGAGGACCTCCTCCAGTTCCTCGCGTCGCTCCAGGGGCGCGTAGTCGAGGATCTCCGAGTTCTTCGGGACCTTCGGCGAGGAGTACTTCGAACAGACCTCCATCTTGGCGCTCTCGACGCCGTCGCGTTCGAGTTCGCCTGCGAGGATCCGGTCGACGAGCTCTTCACAGACCTGCTCGAACGCCTCTGTCTCGGTGGGATCACCCGTCTCGGTGCTCATTGCCGTTGTCACAGTTCGTTCGCTCGCGCGAATAAGCGTGTCGCTACTCCGCGTCTCTCCTATCACCGTCCGCGTCCCAGTACGGTACTTCCGCGTCGCTGTCGAGGTACTTCGAGAGCCGTCGTGCGGATTTTTCACCGCCCGGGGGCGCGCCGGCGAACAGGCCCACACAGTCGTTGTCCGGATACACGGTGATGTCGGGATCGTTCATCGTCGACATGGCGAGGTACCTGATGCCCTCGGGACCCGCCTCGAGTTCGTGCTGGCCGTCTTCTCCCCGTGGAAAAACGGCGAAGTCGCCGGCCGAGAGGTCGCGCTCCTCGCGGTCACCGCCGAGCCACAGCGTCCCGCTCCCCTCGAGGACGAACATCGCCTCCTCGTTGCCCTCGTGGTAGTGGGCCGGCCAGCCACGGTGGCCCGGCTCGATCTCGTAGAGGCTACAGCCCAGTTCGCTGGCCGCGCTGGCGCGTGTGAATCGCTTACCCCGGAAGGATCGGTCGCCGTGGTCGTGGTCCTGCCAGTCGATGCTGTCGGTGTCGATGACGCGATCGTCCATACGTGCCGTTCAGCGGTGGTCGGGAAGAAAGTGTGGCCAGCGTGTCACGGAGTGTCTGGCCGGGGCGGTCTGCCTAGAACTGTTCGCCGACGGCTGCGAGTGTCGCGTCGATGACGGCGTCGCGCTCGCCCGAGAGGAACCGGACCGACTGCTCGCGAGCGCTGCGTGTCCTGACACCCGCCTCCGGCGCGCGCTCGGCCACGTCGTCCGCGAGGTCGTGGACGTCGACCGTCGCGCCAGCGCGGACGTACAGCGTGTCGTCGGCGACACCGAGGAGCGCGTCGGTCTCGTCGTCGGCCTGCCGGAACAGTTCGTCGAGCAGGATTGTCGACGGCGGGAAGTCGAAGCGGTGCGTGAACGCGTCCGTGTCGAGGACGGCGACGGTCGTTCCGTCGACGAGCTCCGTCTCCAGGTTGGCCGTCGCAGTGTCGACCTCGGTCGCGAGCTTCTCGCGGAACTGCTCGGCGACGTTGCTCGCGAGGCCGGTCACGTCGTCTTCGTCGTCACCGAACAGCAGGTCGGTGATCAGTTCGCGCTTGTCCTCGTAGGACTGGTAGTACGCTTCGAGGGCGACAGCGTCCCGGAGTTCGCCGACGGCTTCCGGACTGTAACCGGCGTTGGCAGCAGCGTCGAGGTAGGGCTCCGGTGTGTCGTCCCAGAAGCTGACTGCGGGGAGGTGGCCGAGATCTTCGCGGACGTGTTCGTTGACGTGCGCTGCGACGTTGGCGGCCAGCGCCGTTGCGGTCGTCGTCGTGGTATCGGACAGGGACGGGCTGACGACCGTGTCGACGGCGTCGACGACTGCCTCGTCTGCGACGGCGTCATCGACGACGACGCGGGGCGCGCCGTAGACGTCCAGTAGCTCGAAGCCGTCGAGACTTTCGCGGGTGCCGCCTGCGGCGACGAAGACGAACAGCGGGAGCTTCTCGTCGTGGCGCTCGCGGTTCTCCAGCATGTTCGTCACGTCCTTGGTGGCGTCCTCCATGTCGTAGACGCCACCCTCCAGCGGTCGGCGATCGAAGTAGTGGTACGCGGCGTCGGCCTGGCGATGTTCCTCGCCGACCAGCGGCAGCGTCGCGCGTTCCAGTGCGACGCCAGCGACGTAGCCGTCTGCGGTCGCCGAGTGTCGGACGATCACCGGTCGGTCAGTGATGACCGCGCGCCGGATCTCGGTCGCGGCGTCGACGAGGTCGTCGGCCAGCGCGTCGATCGCCGGATCGTCGGCCAGCGCGTCGACCCCTGCCGGACGCGCTCGTTCGTCCAGCGCGTCGGCCATCCGGTCCTCGACGGTCTGGCGCTCCTCGTCTTCGAGGACGACGAGCGCTTCGGTCTCGACCTGAATCTCCCCCCGGCGGCGACGAACGTCGCCGTCCAGCCGGACGATGTCCTCTTCGACGACTTCGGGGTAGGCGCGGACGCCGGCCTCGACGAACGCGGCGCAGTCGACGGTGCCGGTCTCGTCGCGGAGTTCGAACACGGTCGGGCCGCTGGTCTGTCGCACGTCGACGATTTCGCCTTCGAGGCGCACGTCATCACCCTCGTGGTCGGAGAGCGCGTCGACCGTGACGAGCGCGCGCTCGCGCTCCTGGACGACTGCGCCACCCGTGGACGTGTCGCTGGTGGTCTCCTCGGCCGACTCTGTCGTTGCCTCGGGGGCGGCGCTCCCCTGTCCGACGACGCCGGCGGTTCGCTCGGTCCGGTCGGCGTCGCTCGCCTGACTCACCTTCGATTGGTCGGACGTGGCGTCGGAGCTGTCGGACGCTGGCTCGGACGTGTCGGAAGCCGACCCGGACTCGTCGTCCGTTGCGGCGTCGTCGCTCGTTTCGGCGTCGTCTCGACCACCGTCGTGCGACGTCGTCTCATCACGCCCGTTTCCCGACTCGTCCCCCGCGTCGTCGACTTCCTCGGCGAGTTTCTCGTGGTCGAACTCGGGATCGTCGACGAGGACGCCGCGGAACTCGCGCTCGGCCTGCCGGATCGACCAGCCGAGGTCGATGTTGCCGTTGTCGCGGACGTTTTTGACCTTCACGAAGACGGTGTCGCCCGGGTCCCAGTCCAGCGAGTCGAGTCGCTGGTCCAGTTCGCTCCGGTGGAGCAATCCGGTCACACGGTCGCCGATGTCGACGAAGACACCGAACTCGGCGAAGCCGTCGACAGAGCCGCGGTAGTAACGGCTGGTCGTCAGTTGATTCGGGTGGTCGCCTCGGAACTCGAACAGTACGTCCTCCTCGTGGAGGTCACAGATGTGACCGTCGACGGAGGTACCGCAGATGATACACGAACCCATTGACCGGTGAAAGTATGTCGGCACTAAAACGGTTGTCGAAATCCTCGCCAGGTTCGGACCCACCCCATCGAAGGGTGAACCGTCCGACTCTGTCACTCTCCCACGGGTTATTGTCGTTTTCTGGCGATGGTCTACTCCGGGACGACGATCGCCGGAAAGCTTTACACGAATCGGGATCAGTCGAAAATTCTGCTCTCTTCTTCCAGCATCTCGATGCCGCGGGCGATCTCGGTGGCCTGTTCTGGCCCGAGCGCGACCTCGACTTCGCTGCCGTCCTCGTCCTCGAAAGCCAGTTTCACCCGTTCGTCGCCGAACTCTCGCACATCGAGGCCGTCGATATCGTACAGTTTGGCGGTCGCCGAGCGGTTGGATGGGCCGACGTGCTTGACCGCGCCGTCTTTGAGCTCGAACATGAAGTCGTCGAGGTCGATCGTGAGCATAGCTGGACTGGCGGCCGGAGCTTACGTAAAACTGTCCGAAACCGCTCGGAACACCGCGTTCACAGCAGCAACTCCGCGGCCGGGACTGCTCGGAACCCATAGCCGAAGACGATCACTGCGGGAATCGCCGCTGCGACGAGCGCGCGTGGCAGCGAGAGGTTGTGAATCCGTGTCATCCCGTAGACGTACAGCCCCGCCCCCCACAGCCCGCAGGCGATCCGTACTTCCGGAACCGGTACGCCGGCGGCGACGCAGGGCGCGGTCGCGTACGCGACGAGCTGGACGGTCTCGCTGATCCCGCCCCGGTCGGGAGCCAGCAACGCGAGCAGGATCGTCTGGAGTGCCGCGGTGAGGTGCAGGACCGCCGGCGCGACGAAGACGACGATGGCGACCAGCGTCAGCAGTCCTGTCAGTGGTTCCAGATCGCCGATCACGGGGTAGCTGTAGGGGCCCAGCGACAACCGTCCGCGCTGGGCTAACTCGACGACGGCGAATCTAATCCCTTCCTCTACGAGTACGACGAACCCCATGAACACCAGTCCGGGTGCCTGATCGCCCGGTGCGATCCCTGTTTCGAAGAACCGCGCTGGCCTGAGGAGTATCTCGACCCACGCGCGCAAGAGTGCGACCGGCCCGCGATCTCGCCCGCCCGTCGGGTTCTCGACCCACTGTGTCACATCCGACACTAGGACGAACGGCGCTTAGTCAGTTTCCTTCTCTCCCGATCAGTCCTGGCACCTGCAGACCCGCCGACTACCGGGTCGGGTACACGAGGTCACCTTCCCGGTCAGTCGTCAGCTCCTGCGCTCCGGATGCTTGCTGGGCTGAACACGCAGCACGTTTCAGCCGGTCAATCATCCGCACCGACGTTCTCGCAACTCTCGAGACTCTTCGGATCGGGTTCGATGTTCGCGTATTGGACGGCCTCGCGACCGAGCGTCTCGACGCGATCTCGGATCGTCTCGTCGACCAGTTTGCCGTCTTCGAAGGCACTCGACGCCCGGGGAATCGCGGCCTGGTGGGGGATCACCCAGCAGTCCAGCGATCGTCCAACGGAGCGGAGGTGTTCGAGCGCCGTGACAGGGAAGCCCCCGCCAGCGACACACAACAGGCCGACGGTCTTCTTCTCGAACTCGTCGAAACCACAGTAGTCGAGTGCGTTCTTCATCGGCGTCGAGAACGAGCCGTGGTACACCGGCGTCCCCAGCAGGATCGAGTCCGCGTCGCGGACCCGCTGGCGGAACGCCTCGGCGTCGCCAGTGTCCTCGTCGTCGGGATCGTAGACGGGGAGGTCCCACTCGCGCAGGTCGATCAGTTCCGTCGTCGCCCCCGCCCGCTCGGCCGCGCCGAGTGCGACTTGCAGTCCCTTCCGAGAGTGGCTCCCGTCCCGCAGACTCCCGCAGATGGCGATCACGTCTGTCTGTGTCATTGCGCTCACCAACGGATCCGTGTCGTATATCGCTGACTCTTGTCGCTGCATCCGGTGTCTCCAGAAGATCCATCGCGACGATACTCCGTTTCAGATCCGGTCGTCGGGATCGTGGGCTGTGGCCATCCGGGCCGCTTCAGCGGCGTACTGTTCCTGCAGTTCGGGATCGTCGACGTGCCCGAGATTCGACGGATCGGCGTCGACAGCAGCGGTGGTGTCGCGCTCGTCGCTGAAGGAGGTGAGCGCCCGCTCTTTCCGGAAGTAGCGACTGCCGTCCGGTGTCGCGTAGGTGAGGATGATTATGTTCTGTTCGTCGTCGGAATAGGTGCGCTCGACGAGCCAGACGCGCACGTGATCCTGCGTGTTCATACCTGAACGTACGGGCTATGCAGTCATGAACACCCGGGCGAGTTCCTACTCGCTGAGACTGATACGGAGGCCATCGTCGCCGTCCCGGGCCGTCACGAGACCGTCGTCTGCGAGGTCGTCGATCAGCCCGCGGAGCCACTCCCGGCCGTGCTCGCCGTCCGGAGAGTAATCTACCCGCACGCGCGGGCCGAGTTCGTCGAGCGCGAGTTCGTCGTACTCGCCGAGCACGTTGACGACGCGGCCGCGCATCTGTCGCCTGCTTCCCTCGAAATCGGGCTGGGTCGGTACGTCCGGCGCGGTGAAATCGCCCGTGTCGTAGGCGTGGCACCACTCGCGCCACGGGCACTCGGCGGTGTCACAGGCGGGCGTCTTCTCGCAGGCCACCCCGCCCAGTTCCATGATCGCGTTGTTCCAGACGCGAGACTTGCCCGTCGGCATGAGCGCCCCAGCCACGTCTTCGAACGCCGCGTCGTCGTCGGGCACGTCGAAGGCGCGGTACAGCACGCGCTTGACATTTGTGTCGACGACGGCGTCGCCGTTGTTGAACGCGAACGACGCGACGGCGTTGGCCGTGTAGGGTCCGACGCCGTGGAGTTCCTGCAACTCCTCGGGTGTCTCGGGAAACTCGCCGCCCCACTCGTCGACGACCTGATTGGCCGCAGTGTGGAGGTATTTCGCCCGATTGTTGTACCCGAGCGAGTGACTCGTCCAGAACCCGACCACGTCGGACTGGTCGGCCTCGGCGAGGGTCGCCACGTCCGGCCAGCGATCGAGGAAGGCGTGCCAGGCGTCGACGACCCGGCCCAGTTGCGTCTGCTGGCTCATCACCTCCGAGACGAGGATCTCGTAGGCGTCGTCGGTCTCACGCCACGGGAACGTGCGGTGGTCGGCCTCGTACCACGACACGAGTGCCTGCTGGACGGCCTCGCGATCCTCGGGAACCGCACCCGGCAACTCGGTCATTGGCACGGGATTATGGCCCGCCGCGCTTGTGCGTGACGGTCTGGCCTGCCCCAGCGACCGATAGCCGAAAGACGTAATCCGGCGCTGGCCCTCCGTCCCGACATGACACTCGACGATCTCTCCGACGACGTTCGCGAGCAGTACTCCGAACTGGGGAACGAACTCGCCGTCTCGCTCGACCGGGAGACCCGCAACGAACTGGCGATGCTGACCAGCGCGCTCGAACCGGACGACACCGACGAACTCGTCCGTCGAGCGGTCCACATGCTCTTCCAGACGACCGTCGACACGGGGAGTCTCGACTTCCACCTCCGCTCTGGCTACGACTGCACCTACGACGAGTACCTCTCGGGGATGACCTTCGACGAGATGACTGGCGCGGATCAGTTCCCGCAGGCCCAAGACAACGACGACCGACGCTATCAATTCTAAACCATCTTTTTCCGCGTCGGGTTTCCTCGCTCGCTTCGCTCGCTGCGGGAACCCTCGCGCAAAAACATGGGTGAAAAAGGCTGAACCTCGCTTCGCTCGGTTCAGTGAACCGGGCGACCTACCGGGTCCTTCGGACCGCTCGGTCGCCCGGATGCTAACCGTTCAACGCTGGTCAATATCGGTGAACTGCTGAACAATTTGCGTGGCGCGCGCTGTCGCGCCCTCGTGGCGCGACGACACTGTGCGAGGGATGAGCGAACGAGCGACGGCGAGTGAGTGAGTCGGTTGGGGAGGCATGTGGCGCGGTGCTGTGTCGTAATGCGGTCCTGGTGGACGAACGGGCGAGGGACGGTCGGCGGTACTGCGCGGGCACTATTCGACCGCAGGGAGCGCTCATCCGTAGCACATTGTTGATTTCAGAGCGTCGCTCGAATGGCGTGTTTGAGAGCGTTTCGGCCGGGTTTCCGAAACAGTTCTCGACGTAGCTGGAACGCTCTGAGATACTGTGTCAACTTGTCTTTGGAGATACCTCGGTGGGGCGAGAGCCACCGTCGCACCTGCGACGCGTGGCTCTCGCAAGTGTTGACGTGGACCTCGTCGTCGGCGTATTCACCGTCGCCGTGGACGACGTATTCGCGGTCGAATGCGTCGGCCGCTTCGAGCGGTTCGTACGCTCGAAAGCCGTCGGTATAGACGGTCAGCGACTCCTGCTGGCGGTCTGCCAGCAGGAGTCGAATCGTTGATTCGTCTGCGGTTTTCGCCGGGATCACGTACCGCTGTCCGGTGCCACGGTCGGCGACAATGAAGATCGGCGGCTTATCGCCGTTGTACGTACCACGCCCACGCGTGGACAGGCCACGCGAGCGCGACTTCTGGTCGCGCTCGCGGCCTTTCTTCCCGGCAGAGACATACACTTCGTCGATTTCGACCGGGCCGACGAGATCGAGGGAAGGCGCATCGAGCGCTCTGGCGAAGCGCTCGATGCGCCGGTGCATCGTTTTGTGTGTGACTTCGATTTCGCACTGAAGTTGCCGGAGACTCGTGTTAGCCCGGAGGAACGCGTAGATCGAGAACAACCAGCGGCGGAGTGCAACCTTCGAATGAGCGAAGATCGTGCCCGTCTTGTCGTTGAACGTGCGGTCGCAATTCTTACAGAGATACCGTTGAAACTCTCTGTAGCTGCCGTTTCTGACCGTCCGGTCAGAACGGCAGCGAGGACAGGTTACACCGTCACGCCAGCGAACCTGTTCAAGCAGGTCCGCTGCAACCGATTCCGACCCAAACACATCTAGCGGAATCATTCGTGTCGGGCACCGCTGACGCGGTGCCCTTGTCCTCTTCGACTCCACAGCGACCGCTCAGCAGTATCAACAATCTCCTACGCAAGAGCGGCAGGGAGAATATCCTGCACAGCACCGCCGAGCGGGCCGAGGGCGTTCAGTTCTCGGCCACTCTCGCAGGACTGCGACCGACATCGTTCCACAACTAAACAACCCGAACTACCCGATCACTTCGCCTCGACACTGACCAGAGGGGAAAGCATATGACGGAACCTCCGCTTCCTCCGATGAACCCATGACAGCGAACAGATGGTGGGTCCGGCTCGCCGCCCGGTGGTTGGCTCGCGTCGACGGTGTCTCCGGGATGATCCGCCTGGCGATGCTCGGTCTGACCGGTCTCTCGACGGCGACGCTGACCCTCCGACAGTACGGACACGGCGAGTACGCGTGGCCGCTGATCGCCGTCGTCAGCGGCGGCGTTCTGGTGTTCACCTATCTGTACACCGAAAGCGGTGTCTGGAGCCAGATGGCCCGTGATCGGCAGGACCTGTCGAGTAACTTCGCTGGCCCCTCTATGCGGATGAACAACGAGTTAGTCGCCCGCGGCATTCTGGCTGCGGATGAGGGCAGGGAACTCACGGAGTCGGAACGGGAGGCGATCAAGGCGGAACTCGACGCCGCCTTCGCCGAATATCGCGATGGCATCGAACTCGACGAGTGATACGGACGAATGGAGACGTTTCGCCAGTCGACCCAATACTGGGTGCGGTCGATCTGGGAAAGATCTACAACCGTCCGTATGAGCGGTTACGAAGCGTCCGCGACCGCTTCGACTAGCAGTTCTGTCCCCAGTTCGATCTCACGGGCCGTCGAGTCCAGCGGCGGGAGGATGCGCACGGTCGTCTGCCCACAGCCGATCGTCAGGAGGCCGCGCTGGAACGCGGCTTCGACCACGGCCTCGCGGTGGTCCTTGCTGTCGAACTCGACACCGAGCATTAAGCCTTTGCCGCGCACGTCTTCGACGATTTCGTGCTCGGCGGTGGCGTCGCGGAGTCGCTCTTTGAACGCTCGTCCGCGCTCGACTGCGTTGTCCAGCAGATCGTATTCTTCGATCGCGTCGATCGTGAGCGCGCCCTGCGCCGTCGCGAGGATGTCGCCAGCGCCCCACGTCGAAGACAGTCGACTCTTCTCGTCGGGGAACACGTCCGATCGCGAGATCGTCGCGCCCACGCGGAGCCCCTTCGCGCTCGCGATCACGTCCGGTTCGATCGGATAGTGATCTGATGCCCACCACTCGCCCGTGCGCCCGAGGCCGGACTGGACCTCGTCGACGACGATCGGTATGTCGTGGTTGTGGCCGAGATCGGCGATCTCGGCCATGAACCCATCACTCGGGAAGCGATACCCACCTTCACCCTGGATCGGTTCGAGGATGAGATACGACACCTCGTCGGGGTTGACGTGGCCCGATTTCGGTGCGAGCATCCGACGGAGCACGGAGGTGTCGCCGGTGAAGAAGCCACAGTCGCAGGTGTCCTGGTCGCATTGTCGGTCGTCGCAAAAGGGCGCGTCGTGGATCGACGAAATCTCCGGGAAGTGCCGGCGGTAGACTTCCTTCGAGCGATTGAGAGAGAGCGCGCCCAGCGTCCGGCCGTGGAAGGCTCCTTCGAAGGTGATACCGTACTTGCCTCGGCGATGGTCGTAGCTGATCTTGATCGCGTTCTCGACGGCCTCCGCGCCGCTGTTCGAGAGGAAGACCGTGTCCATGTCGTAGTGGCCGGAGATCTCGGTGAGTCGGTCCATGAGGTCCGCCGCACCCGGGAGATCGCTCTTCCCGCCGGTCGCGTAGAAGTCCTGGCCAGCGATCTTCGTGGGGTCGACGAGGTCGAACTCGGCGAGTGGATCGAGGATCTTGGGGTTGTTGTACCCCAGCGGCATCGCGCCGACGTGGCCCGTCCAGTCCATGAGCACGTTGCCGTCGACGTCGGTACAGAAGGGCCCGATCGCCGGCGCGTCGTGGTCCCAGACGAACTCGTAGACGTAGGTGCTCGGTGCCGCGTGCTCGTGGTGGTACGCCACCCACTCTCTGGCTCGTTCGCCGGGTATTCCGTCGACCGCCGGTTCGACGCTGTCACGGTCCATGCTAGCACACGTACGCAACCTATCGTAATAAAAGAACGCGCGATCGGATATCTGCGGTCACATCGTCGCCAGAACTGTCACCGCGCTCGCACCAGCCAGCAGGACGGCGCTCCACAGGGCGACTCTGGTGGCGAAAGTTCGGTTCGGACTCGCCAGCGTCAGTGCGGCCTTGACGACGATACTGGAAGCGGTCGCGAGCAGAATCGCTATCGTCGCCGCGTTCCCGCCGACGACGCCGCCCCTGTAGAGCAGGACTGCCGAGGTCGTCGCTGCGCCACTGGAGGCCAGTCCAGACAGGACCGCCGTTACGTACAGGCCACCCGTCCCGAACTGCGCTTTGCCCAGCGCACTCGCGGCCAGCACGACCAGGAAGATCGCACCGAACCCGAGCGCGTTCCGCAGCGAGAACGGGCTCTCCAGGTCCATCTCGACGGACTCGCGCCAGTTCGCCGAGTAGGCGGCGACGGCGAGGCTACCGAGGACGACGGCACCCAGTGGAACGATCGCCTGGAACAGGATGCCGCGTTCGAAGGTGAACGCGATCGCGATCACCAGGTTCCGCAGCGCCATCGCCGCGTCGGCCAGCAGGATCGCAGCGAGGGCGTAGCTGGCCGCCTGCGGGCGCTGGCGGACGTGATCTAACATCGTACCGACGACGGCCGTCGAAGACGCGAGGCCACCGAAGAAGCCCGTGACAGCGATCCCACGTCCGCCGTAGCTCTGGACGACGGCGTAGTTGACGATCCCGATTCCCGCGACCGTGACCACCAGGAGCCACGCGACGCGCAGTTCGAGTTCCAGCGCGAGGTCGGCGACCGACACTGTGACCGGTTCGGGCGGGAGCAGCGGATAGACGACGAACGCGAGGATCGCGAACTCCGACGCCGAGCGGAGTTCTTCGCGTTCGAGCCCCCAGGCGAAAGTGTGGAGCTCTCGCTTGAGCACCAGCAGGAGCGACGAGAGGATCGCGACGGTCACACCTTCGAGGATGTACTCCTGCATCACCAGCGCGCCGACGCCGTATGCGACTAGCATCGAGACGGACGTCGTCAGCGACAGCCCCTCGTCTGCGTCGCGAAAGCCCTCGGCCGCCAGGAGCACTCCCTGAACGATGACCAGCAACCCCCCGATCACGAGCAGGATCTCCGATTCGACGAGCGTGAACACGGCACCGAGCAGGCTCACGAGGGCGAACGTTCGGATGCCCGCGGACTTCTGGGACCACTCTCGCTCCAGACCGAGAAACATCCCGAGCGCTGCCGCAAGCACGATCCTGAGCACTTCGCCGCCCAGTGGCGTCAGGCCGAGTTGCGCGAGCGTCGTCACCCCTCCCCCTACTCGCGCCGCCTATAAATGCTCGCTGGACGGTGCGATTTTCCCAACGGTCTCACTGTCGCTCTGCCGGTACCTTCTCGACTCGTTTCGGTCGGGATCGATCCTTTCTCCAGAACGACCCCCGAATGTTTTATTCAGGTGCGTCGAATGGCGGGTATGGTTCAGTTCGAACTCGATATCGACTGGCCGCGAACGATGTGGATCACGTTCGGGCTGGTGCTCGGTCTCGCCCTCCTCTACGTCGTCCACCGGTTCGTGGGGACGTTCGTTTTCGGGCTGTTCATCTACTACGCGACCCGTCGGCTCTATCGCCGGGTGCGACGCCGCGTCGGCCAGCCGTCGGTGGCCGCCGGGATCTCGCTGGTCGGACTCGCACTGCCGGCACTGCTCCTGCTTGGCTACACGCTCGTCGTCGCGTTGCAGCAACTGAACCGGTTCGTCGAGGAGTTCGACGGGCTCGGGAACGATTCACAGATCGGAGAACTGCTGGATATGGCTGACCCCTATCTCGATTTGCCGTCGGTCCTCGACAACCCTGCCACGATCATCGACAACGTCGGTGGCATGGGGACCGTCACGTCGACTCTGGAGTCGGTCCTGGGCTACCTCGGCGTCGTCGGCACTGGTCTCTTGCACCTGTTCGTCATGTTCGCACTCGCGTTCTACCTCTTGCGTGACGGCTCACGGTTCGCGGAGTGGGGCAGCCACCTCACGGCCGACCGGAGCGTCTTCGAGGAGTTCGTCGCGGAAGTCGACGAGAGCTTCGACAAGGTGTTCTACGGGAACATCCTCAACGCACTCATCACCGGTGTGATCGGTGCGATCGTGTTCTCGCTGCTCAACCAGATCGCGCCGACAGCATTCGACATCCCGTATCCCGCCCTGACGGGCCTGCTGGCTGGCGGGGCCAGCCTCATTCCGATCGTCGGCATGAAACTCGTCTACGTCCCGATGACCGGCTATCTCGCGCTCTTGGCCGGTACCAGCGGAGAGGGGTGGTGGTTCGTCGTCGTCTTCGCTGCCGTCAGCTTCGTGGTGGTCGACGTGATCCCGGACCTGATCGTCCGTCCGTACGTCTCCGGGGGAAAGCTCCACACCGGTGCGTTGATGTTCGCCTACATCCTCGGCCCGCTGGTCTTCGGCTGGTACGGGATCTTCCTCGGGCCGATCATCCTCGTGCTCGTCTCGCACTTCGCTCGCATCATCCTCCCGGAACTGGCTACGAACGAGCCGATTCGAGCCGATTCGTTCGATCCCACCGACCTTTCGGATGACGGAGACCCACAGGCCACACCCGACACTGAGGGTGACGAGGCAGCCAGTAGCGCGTGATCCGGAGTATCGTCGATAGGTCCCGGCGGCCGTCGCCAGCGGGTTGACGATCATCGGAACGTCGCTACAGCACTCCGTTCGAGGGTACTGATACGGACAGTTGTCGGTCTTTACCAGCTCGACCACACGACGGCGTGCGGTCGACTGGGGGAACGTCTACAACTGTCCGTATGACGACTGACCAGTTGCGGAGAGCCGGGCAGCGAAAGAGGTCCTCAAACTTCGACGTAGTCGTCTTCCCAGTCGCGTCGCGCCTCGATCTCGCGGCGGCCACGCCGCGTCAGACTGTAGAAGTTCGTCCGGCGGTCGCGCTGGCCCTTCTCGACGAGTCCCTTGTCGACCAGCGTATCGAGGTTCGGATACAGCCGCCCGTGGTGGATCTCCTTCTCGTAGTAGTTCTCGAGTTCTTCTTTGATCGCTAGCCCGTGGGGCTCCTCTTTCCCAGCGATGACGTAGAGGAGGTCACGCTGGAATCCTGTCAGGTCGTACATCGGTAAAGTCCACCTTCTAATTATTGTCGGAATATAATAAGTATATCGGATCCGACTCGATCTCTCAACGAGTCATCGTTATAGCACGGTAGATCACCAGAATCTAACGCTATTCGTTGTCCCTGGATTTCCCCGAATGGTCGTAATCTTGAATGTATGTCTCCCAGAATAGGTGTATATAAAAATTCATAACGTTCTTCTTTCGTGTTTCTGTCCGATCGAATCGCCGTGGAGATGGGACTCGCTGGCGGACGAAGTCGTTGTCGTGAGATGAACGACGCAATCGCTCGTGAATCGAGTAAAGTAAGTGGAAAGCGAACCAGGCGGAAGGCCCGGTTCGCTTGCCGCCCTGAATTGGTCCCCGCTGACGCTTCGGCCCTCCAAAGCGAAGCGTCACTTGACGATGGGTGGCTCATCACCATAAAAGTATCGCCAGCCGGCTATTCTGGTTTCTCGATTGATGTATTCGCGGTCACCACTGTGGCTGCTACATGTGTTCCTCTTCGAGAGCCCAGCCGAGGGCACGCCGGTAGTGGGTCAACATCATCCGAACCCGATCGTGGTTCATCTCTTCGCTCTCTAACTGTTCGCAGAGGAACTCGTACTGTTCTCTGATCTCTGCCTCCGAGCGCATACCGTCCCTTGGACGCGACGACTGAAGGAAGTTGATACTGTTTCCTGTCGCTATGTACCGGTGACCGTCGACCCCGTCTTGGCGATCGCCCGCAAGAGACGACAGTAAACCGTATGAGGCCGCCGTGTCCAGAGTGAGTATGAAGATCCGTGGCCACCGCGAGTGCAAGGAGTGTGGCACGCGCTGGACCTACTACGAGACGGCGAGCGTCGAGTGTCCGGACTGCGGGAGTCTGCGGAGCGTCGGGATCGACGATCGTACCCGACACACCGACACCCCTGCGGAGTTCGATCTGACACCGGTCCGCGGAATCATCGACGAGCAACCGATCCGACGAGTCGCCGAAGATGCTGCCGAACTGGCTGCCGAGTACGTCCGCAAGCGTGGGTTCGTCGACGCCGGCGACCTTCTCGTCCTCGACGAGACGTACGTCGCCGCGACCGAGTTGCACCACGTCGCGAGCGAGATCGCTCGCGAACTCCACGCGCTGGACGCCGAAGAACGCTACTTCCTGGACCTGCTCGGCGGTGCCGACGAGGGCGAGCGTCCGGCCGTCGACGAGGTACCCGACACACTTCGGTCACCCTACGGGTTAGCGATGGTCTCGGCCGTCGGCGACTATCAGCGTGATCTCCGAGAGTATCTCGACGACCGGCCCGACGAGCAAGCGACCTCGCTCTCCGGCCGGATTCGCGATCACAGAAAGCGGATCGAAGCGCTCGACGGCGACGTCTCCCAGAAAGACGCCGATCGGCTCGTCCGCGCCACGCGCGATCTGGGCAAGTACCTGAGCAGCGGCGACGAGAGCGCACTCGTGACAGCCGACAACTGGCTCAACGGGATCGAAGGGTAGCTAGCTGTCTTCGAGCAACGCCGACAGAATCGGTTCGTCGATGGTCGCGGGCGGTAGCTCCTCGTGCCACTCGACGGCGCTGATCGACGGGCGGCCCGGTTCGAGCGCGTCCGGGTCGTCCTCGACGGTCCCACCGTAGATCAGAAAGGAGAGCGACGCCTCCCGTTCGCCGTCCGTCAGCGTTACCTCGTTGACCGCCAGGAGATCGCCGACAGCTACCTGTAGACCAGTCGCGGCCTCGACTGCGTCCCGCAACGTCGTTTCTGGTGACTGCTCCTCGACGACCTCGCCGCCGGGGAGCGACCAGCGCCCGTCCTCGCAGACCAGCAGGACGCGCCCCTGCTCGTCTGTCAGGAAGGCTTCGACGCCGCGTTCGTAGCCGCCGTCGATCCGCGACTTTGCGTGATTGAACGCGTCGGGATCGAGTCGCTGGGTCGACTCGAACGTGCGAGCGTCGTCGGGTATCGCACTGTCGTCCGAACCACCCCCGTTCTCGTCGGCCATCTCAGGGCAGATCCACGTCGATGTCGTGTTGCTGGGCCGTCGCCTTGACGGTGTTGTACAGGAGCATCGCCCGGGTCATCGGGCCGACACCGCCGGGGACGGGCGTGATGGCGCTGGCCTTCTCCTTCGCGCTCTCGAAGTCGACGTCGCCGACCAGTTCGTACCCCTTCTCGTTGTCGGCGTCGACACGGTTGACGCCCACGTCGATCACCGTCGTGCCCTCGCTGAGCATGTCGCCGTCGATCAGCTCCGGGACGCCCGCCGCGGCGATGACGATGTCGGCCTCGCGGGTCTTCGCGGCCATATCGTCAGTCCGGGAGTGGCAGACCGTGACGGTCGCGTTGCCGCCCTCGGCCTTCTGGACGAGGAGGTTCGCCATCGGCTTGCCGACGATCTCCGAACGGCCGACGACGACGGCGTCCTTGCCCTCGGGATCGACGCCCGCCGACTCCAGGAGTTTCTGGACGCCGTGGGGCGTGCAGGGCTTGAAGCGTGCGTTACCGGCGACGAGTCGGCCGACGTTCTCCGGGTGAAAGCCGTCCACGTCCTTCGCCGGATCGATGTCACGCAGGACCTGCCGGTCGTCGACCTGCTCGGGGACGGGCATCTGAACGAGAATACCGTTGACCGCGTCGTCGGCGTTGAGTTCGTCGATCGTGTCGTACAGTTCCTCGGGGTCGGCCTCGGGACTGATCTCGATGTCCAGTGCCTCGATACCGACCTCCTCGCAGTCGTCCTGCTTCATCGAGACGTACGTCTGGCTGGCAGGATCGTCGCTCATCAGCACCGTCGCCAGCGCGGGCGTAACGCCGGCGTCCTCCAGCGTTGCGATCGCGTCGCCGAGGTCGTCACGGATCGACTGGGCGACCTCGTTGCCGTCGATAATTTCGGTCATCACCTGAATGGGACAGCCCACGGGACAAAAGGCTCACTATGACAGTGTCGACACAGTGGACAGGCGACGCTCACGACGGACAGGTCACGTCTGCTAACCTGGCCCGTTCGCTTCCCTGGTGGACTGGACGCGTTACGCCGCTCTCGACGGCGACAACCATCGCTTGCCCGCCGTACCCGTGGCTCTGGTCGTGGCCACGGACGACGACGCAGGTCGTCCCGTCGGGGATTTCGATCGTCTCGGAGCGAGTGAACGGAGCCGTCGAGTGGGCGTGCAGGAGCTCTCGGCGGCCGAGTTGCTCACCGTCGAGTGTCTCGACCTGCCACCAGTTCGCGTAGCCGTCTTCGCCGTCGTCATCGTGGTACAGCGTCACGTCGAACCGGTACTGCCCGTCGCCGGTCGACTCGATCTCGACCGCGACGACGTTCGCCTCTCGAAGGTCGAGTTCCGGTGTCCCAGTGCTGCTGGTCCCCTCTGCCGTGGACCGATCTGTGAGCGTCTGTTGCCCACGTGGCTCGGCCGTGGTCGCTGACTCGCCTGCAGGCCGACTGGACCGCCCGGTCTGTCCGGGTTGCCGACAGCCCGCGAGCATCGCGGCTCCCGAAATACAGCCGACGACGAACTGACGGCGGAGACGCTCGGGGGGCATACTATCGACGACACACGGTGGCGGCAAAAAGATCGGTCGTCAAGTAGTTGCGGGCTTACATTTCGCTGCTCACGTGTTGTTCGCATTACCGAGGGCCGCTCCCTGCGGTCGCGCCCCTCGTTATTCGTAGACCAACCCTTCGCTGTCCTCGCCGTAGAGATCGAACTCGTCGGTGAGTTCGTCGACGCGGTCGCTGACCTCGGCGATCACGTCCTCGTCGCCGGGTGCGTCGACGACCTCGAAGATCAGATCGGCAACTTCCTCGCAGGCTTCCTCGTCGAAGCCACGCGTCGTGAGGCCGGGCGTGCCGGCGCGGATGCCCGAGGGGTTGAACGCCGAGCGCGTCTCGCCGGGGACGGTGTTGGCGTTGAGGACGATACCCGCTTCTTCGAGAGCTTCTTCGACTTCCTTGCCGGTCGTGTCGGGGTGGGACGGCCGGAGGTCGATCAGGACGAGGTGGTTGTCGGTGCCGTCCGAGACCAGGTCGAGGCCGTGTTCTTGGAGGCGGTCACCGAGCGCCTGCGCGTTGTCGACGGTTGCCTGTGCGTACTCCTCGAACTCTGGTTCGAGGGCTTCGCCGAAGCCGACGGCCTTGCCGGCGATGTTGTGCATCAGCGGGCCGCCCTGCATCCCGGGGAAGACGGCGGAGTCGATGTCGTCGGCGTACTCCTCGTCGCACATGATGATGCCGCCACGGCCGGCTCGGATCGTCTTGTGAGTCGAACCGGTGACGAAGTCGGCGACGCCGACCGGCGAGGGGTGGACGCCCGCGGCGACGAGACCGGTGATGTGGGCGATGTCGGCGAGGTGGTAGGCGTCGGCGGCGTCGGCCGCTTCCTGGATGGACTCCCATTCGACCGTGCGCGGGTACGCGGAGTAGCCCGAGACGATGATGTCGGGGTCGTACTCCTCGGCCTGGGCTTTCAGGTCGTCGTAGTCGATGCGACCCGTCTCGGCATCGACCTCGTACTGTTCGACCTCGTACATCTGGCCGGCGAAGTTGGCCGGGTGACCGTGCGAGAGGTGACCACCGTGGGTCAGGTCGAGCGAGAGGATCTTGTCGCCCGGTTCCAGCACGGCGAGGTAGACGCCCATGTTGGCCTGCGAGCCGGAGTGGGGCTGGACGTTGACGTGGTCGGCACCGTACAGTTCCGTCGCGCGGTCGATGGCCAGCCGTTCGACCTCGTCGGCGTACTCACAGCCGCCGTAGTAGCGCTCGCCGGGGTAGCCCTCGGCGTACTTGTTTGTCAGTTCGGAGCCCTGCGCTTCGAGGACGGCTTCGCTGACGTGGTTCTCCGAGGCGATCATCGCGAGCGTGTCGTTCTGCCGGTCGACTTCGCCCGAGAGCGCCGCGGCGACGTCGGGATCGGCCGACTCCAGGTGGTCGAAGTGCATACTCGAATCGTACACGTCCCCTGCCAATAATCTACCTAACCAGCGGCCGAGTGTGACCGCCTCACACTCTCGGCCCGTTCGGGGCCGGGAAGGTCCCGACCAGCAACCATTATGTAGGGCAAGCACACATACCATGACAGTATGTCTACCTGGGGGGTGACATACGCAGGGGACCAGTCGGCAGACTCGGACGCTTCGGGGGGAATCGAAGGGTCCGGGTCGGCGGGGCTCCCGGCGTTGTGTGCCCAGCTGAATCGACCGACCGAAACGGAACGTGCCGCCATCCCGAGAGACGTAGACGAGTGTTTCAGGGGTGCGGCCGATCAACTGACGATCCCGTGTACCGACGTGACCGTCACGGCGATGGACCTGGACGCACAGTACCGCGTCACGACGCCGACGGAGCTGCCGGAAGGAGAGTACGTGCTGCGCTGTCGGGGCTCCTCTGAAACGTCGGCTCCCGGTCCGACGAGCTACGTCAGGTTTCCCGGCCCGGCCTCGGTCAAGCCCGACGGTGATCGGTTCGTCGTCTCGTTCTGGGAGACGACCGCAGTCACCGTCGGCGGCTCGTCCAGTGATCGCGCAGGGCTCGGTCGAATCACGATCGAACCGACGCCCGAGGGGCTGGCGACGGGGCTGACGCATCTGGCGGCCGCCCACCACACGACGGCGCCGGTGCGTTCCCATCCGAGCTTTCGCGAGCACCCGCCGCTCCTCGAGATCGGAACCGAGACGAGCGTCCCGTCGGCCGTCGCCGCAGAGACGCCGGACACCGGCATCGAGCTCCTGGTGCCGGAGGCACTCGACATGCTGTTCGTCGCCGCGCCGCTGGCGTACTACGTCGGTGCGACCGTCCGCGTCACGGACTGCGACCGGCCGGTACTGCGCGCCGAGGAGCCGTCGATTCACCACGAGTTCGACGGGTTGCCCGGATTCCAGCACCAGTGTGCCCAGTTGCTTCGCCGGGCCTTCTTCCTCGACTGTCAGGCCCGTCGCGTCGCTCCCGACCGGACGTGCAGTAAAGCGCTCGAACAGCTCCCGGTCGACGTCGACTCCCTGTGTGACCTCGGGCCAGCGGGCCGGCTCGAACAGTGTCTCGCCATCTCGGCGCGCGATCTGGACGCGCTGCTGCCCGACTGGCACCTCTCGACGTACGCGAAGCCGACGACCGATCGCATCGGTTGTCTCCCGTATCTGCTGGATCGGCTCAGCCTCGTCTACCTCCCCAGGGCGACGGAACTCGATCGGGACGAACTGCTCGATCAGACGCTGACCGACGCCTATCCGGCTCGGGGCAACACCTGCTCGTCGGGCGTCCTCAAACCAGAGCTACAGGCCGGACAGCTCCACGCCTGGCTCGCCCCGGGGACGCCCATCGACGCGTTCAAGCCGGTCCCGGCGGCCTACCGCAACCGTGCGAAGTACCGCACTCGGCAGAACGATCGGCTCCAGGTCTCGGTCGTGCTCAACGACGATCGGATGTGCGAGGAACACGAGACGGTGTCGGACATCTACGAGGAGCGAGCGGCCGACCTGCCGATCGACGTGACGATCCACTCCCGTCTCGGCCGCTCGGCACTCGCCGACGTGTTCGAGGCGAAGAACGACTTCGTCCACTACATCGGCCACTGTGACGACGGGGGACTCCGGTGTCCCGACGGCAACCTCGACATCGCAGACATCGAGGAGTCGAACACCCGGACGTTCTTCCTCAACGCCTGTGGGTCCTACGAGCAGGGGCTCTCGCTGGTCAAACAGGGGTCGATCGCGGGGGGCGTCACGTTCAAGAAGGTACTGGACAAGCAGGCAGCGAAAGTCGGTACCGCCTTCGCCCGTCTCCTCGTCCACGGGTTCAGCATCGAGCGCGCGCTCCAGCTCGCGCGCCGGCGAATCATGATGGGCAAGGATTACGCGGTCGTCGGCGACGGCACCTACGCGCTGTTACCGAGCCCGAAACAGCCGGCGGTGGTCCGAATCAGGGGCTCGTGCTCGGGCTACACGGTCCGGTGTGAGATGCTGACTGCACAGTCAAACGGTGACCGCTACGACCTCCCCTTCGATGGCCGCGAGATCCTCAATGGCGACTCAATCGAGACGGCCGTCGGTGCGTCAGAACTCGAGTCTGTCCTGTCCTCGATGTCGCTCCCGGTGATCTACGACGGGGACTTCCACTGGTCGGAAGAACTCGTCGGAGCGCTGTAATACGGACGGTAATCCGCCCGACTGCCGTTCTTCCACTGTTCAACGTTCGCGCTCGACAGCAATCTGGTCACTGGCGTGACGGGAACAGCCGGAGGAAGCGTCTCAGGCCCCTATCGCCGGTATGGCGGTGAACGACTCTCCGAAACTATCAGTTGTCCTTTCCGGAGAACCGGCAATATTTATTTCTTGACGGTGTGGCAGTATTATCTCTGCTAACGAATTCAATCGGACTTGGCCAGTAAAATTAAATATGACAAAATCGTAGTTGCCTAACAGAACGATGCGAACCAACTTACTCGAAGACGACGTTCGAACTGTTCTCTCGGAAGCGCTCGACAGCGAAAGTGATTCGTTGACAGTGGTCAACCCCTCCAGAGAAACCCTCTCAGAGCTCATCTCGGCCCTCGACGAGCACGAGGACCCGCCTGCTGTCCGATTGCTGGCCGAGAACCGGGCACTGAAAGACGAGATGGACGACTTCATCGTCGCGAGCACTGCCGCCGACCTCATCGAGGCGGACGTGCTGGAGCTGAAGATTCTGTCAGACGTTCCGAACCACTCGCTGCTTATCGGATCTGAAAGCGTGGTTTCTCTCATCGACGCGGGCGACGCCGTCGCCGGTCTCACGACGGACGAGGACGCGTTCCTCGACGACATCTCCTCGTTCTACGACGATGAGTGGGAGCGCGCGGACGGCTACTCCCTGCGCACGCCGGCCATGTCTCGCGTGATGACGACGCTGGAGTCCGACATCGGCCCGGAGACGGCAGCGGACTTCGACGGCGTCCTCTCCTCGCTCCAGACTGCGCGCGGTGACGGCGATGGTCTCGACGAGGTCACGATCAGTCTCCTCGTGGCGGCCAAGAACGGTGAACTACTGTACGACATCAGCAAGTGGGGCGAAGACATCGGCCTCGCGAGCAAAGCCACGTTCTCACGAACGAAGACGACGCTCGAAGACATGGGCCTCATCGACACCGAAAAGGTCCCGATCGACGTCGGCCGTCCGCGCCTGCGTCTGATGCTGGGCGACGAGCGACTCCAGTCGGCCGACAGCGACGAACTCGCGAGTGTCGCGCAGGGCATCCTCGCCTCCTAGCCTTTTTTACCACCCACCACCGTTACCCCTCCTCATGGGAACGGTAGTCGAAGTTGTGGGGAGTGGACCAGCAGCGGAAGCGATTCTCGCGACACTCGAAGACATCGACGTCAGTGTCGACCATCAGGAGACGCCGGGCATCGGCTCGGCGGAGTTCGCGATCGTCGTCGGCGAGGCCGGCGACCAAGTGTTCGGCACGGCCAACGAACAGGCACTCGACGGAGCGACGCCGTGGCTGGCCGTCGAGATCGGCGGCGTCGGGGGGTATCCGCTTACGCCGGCCGCGATCACGGGGATCGATCCCGACCGTGAGTGCTATCACTGTCTCCAGGGACGCGTGGACTCGAACACGACCCCGACTGCCGAGTCCGTCGACGAGCCAGCGCCCGCCACCGAACGTGTCGCCGGTGCCGTCGCCGGTGAGGCTGCCGCGGAATTCCTCGCCGAAACCGACGAGAACGAGGACGAGCCTCGGCCCGATCCCAGTCCGTCGGTGCTCGGCCACGTGATCGAACTGCCCTACCAAAAGCGGCGGTTCTTCCCGCTGCCGGGCTGTTCCTGCGGCGAGGGCCGAGACACGAGCGTCGACCGATCGCACATCGCTGTCAACACCGAACAGGCGCTCAACCGGGCGGAACTGGCGCTGGACGATCGCGTCGGTATCGTCCAGCAGGTCGGCGAGGCGGAGTCCTTTCCGGCCCCGTACTACCTCGCACAGCTGACCGACACTTCCGGGTTCAGTGAGGTCACTGCACCGCGTCAGGCAGCCGGCGTCGCGGCCGGCTGGGACGAGGCGTTCATGAAGGCACTGGGAGAGTCCTACGAGCGCTACGCCGCCGGTGTCTACGCCGAGTCCGACACCACGACCGGAACGGCTGCCTCGCTCGACGGTGCGGTCGATCCGACGGCGTTCGTCGCTCCGGGGGACAGCGACGCAGACGCCGAGACCGAACTCGAATGGGTCGAATCCGAGAACCTCGCGACCGACGAGTCGGCGCTCGTGCCGGCCGAACTGGTCTTCCACCCGCCGACCGAATCAGTCATCCGCCCGCCCCTGACGACCGGACTCGGGCTGGGATCCTCGGGCTGTGAAGCGTTGCTCTCTGGGCTGTACGAGGTGATCGAGCGTGACGCCGCGATGCTGTCGTGGTACTCGACGTACGAGCCACTGGGCCTGACCGTCGACGACGACGTGTTCGGGACGCTGTACGCCCGCGCCGAATCCGAGGGGCTGACCGTGACACCACTCCTGCTCACCCAGGACGTGGACGTGCCGGTCGTCGCAGTCGCCGTCCACCGCGACGAGTGGCCGAGCTTCGCTATCGGCTCCTGTGCTCACCTCGATCCCGAACAGGCGGCGCTGGGCGCACTCGAAGAGTCGCTCCAGAACTGGATGGAACTGCGTGGCATGGGCCCCGAGCAGGCCGAGGACGCGAGCGGTGCGATCGGCAAGTACGCCGAGATGCCCGAGCAAGCGGTCGAACTGCTCGATTACAGCCAGACGATTCCGGCCGACGCTGCGGGGCCGGATCGAGTGTACGGCGGCGAGGACGCGCTCGACTTCCTGATCGAGAAGCTCGACGAAGCCGGGATGACGCCGTACGCCGCCCGGACGACCACCCGCGATCTGGACGAACTGGGCTTCGAAGGCGCTCGCGTCTTGGTGCCCGAAGCTCAGCCGCTGTTCCTCGGTGACGCCTTCTTCGGCGAGCGCGCCGAGTCTGTACCAGAAGCGCTGGGGTTCGAGCCCGCGTTCGATCGGCCCCACCACCCGTTCCCCTGACCGGGTGATACTGCCGGCTGTACGTCTGTGAAGAATTTCGCGACCTCAGGCCCGCGAGTATCTTGAAACAGTTACAGCCGGCAGTGTGAAACGGACAGTTGTCGGTCTGTCCCAGATCGACCGGACGCAGTCGTGCGGTCGACCGGGGAAACGTCGACGACGATCCGTCTGAGGCAGACTCGTGGCACGAACAAAACTGCGTTTGAGCCTCCCGCGGTTTCTTGTTGAACTCGGCAGTGGACACTCGTATGGTCTCCTCTCGCACGATCGCCTTCCTCGCGCTCGCCCTCGTGACGCTCTCGCTCGTCGGTGCAAGCCAACCGGCGGCAGGCGCGCCGCCACCGCGGCCGCTGTGTGACGCCTGCGGTGAGTCGTTCGCCGAGACGGCAACGGACCACGGCGTCTCTCTCACCGTCGCCGACAGTACCGCGACGATCACCGTCCACGAGAATGGGACGGCCATCTGGACCGTCGAGAATCAGCTCGATGGAACGGAGCCAGCTCAGCGACTCCGGGCCAACGAGAGTCTGCGGACGGGGATCGCCGAACGGGCGATGTGGGACACCGAACTGCTCGGCGCGAACGTCACGGCCGACGGCGTCGTGACGCTTCGGTACCGCGACCCCGGGTTCGCCGAGCAGTCGGTCGGTGGAACGCTCCGGTCCGGCTCGTTCACGGGAGCGTACGGCTACCGCAACCTCGCGGGTTTGGGGGCGGACAGACTCACTGTCGTCGCCCCCGACGGGATGACAGTCGGGTGGGCCACGCCGGGCGCGTCCATCGCCGAGGACCGCGGACGGATGACGCTGACGACGCTCGACACCGGCTTCGTCACGTTCGTTCCCGAGGACGATCCGATCGCGCCGCTGTGGAGCCTCCTGTCGATCCTGGCGCTCGCTGGACCGGCTGTCGCGCTCAACGCCGTCGTCTCGATCGGCATTCCGACGAGCGTGTTCGGCGTGCTTTTCGGTGCCTGCTGTGGTGCACTGTCGTGGCTCGATCCCGACCTCGGGGCCGTCGCCGATCGGGTCCCCGCTGGACTCGCCGTGCTTGGAGCGATCACCGCCGGCGGGTCGCTCCTCACGGCCACGGGATCGATCCTGGGAACGTCGAACGGGCCGGTATTCGGTGCCAGTGTGGGGATTATGGCACTCGGCGCGGCGCTCTCGACGCGGGTGGGGCGGGCTGTCGACACCTATCGGGCTCTCCTCGGTCTGGCCGCGTTCGGCCTCGCCGTCGGTGCGGTGACGGTCATCGCGAGCGCCCCAGCGTTCCACGCCAGCGGCCCCCTTCGTTCGCAGATCGTCGCGCTGTGGTTTCTGGTGCCGATCTTCGCGTGTCTGCCGGCCGGGGACGCCCTTGCACGAGGACGCCGCCGCCTGGCCGTTGCCACGGTCGTCGTCGGGTTCGCCGTCGCGCTCCTCCCACTGTTCAGGCCGCTCGGAATCACCTTCCTTGTCGGGGCCCTGGCAACATTCTACGCCGTCGGAGTGACGATCGGCGGGCTCCCGCTGTTGCTCGCCGGTCACGCACTCGCCGACGAAACGGCGTAATATCGCCGATTTTATCGACTCAGATTCCGAACGTCACGCGCAGCATGTCCCGGGTTCCGGGACCCAGACCCACAGCCGTCACTGCGACGAGCAAGAGGAGTGCGTACCGCCGGCTGTCCTCGACGAACTCCTCGGTGAAGAGCCACAGCACGAGCGAGGCGACGATCATCTTGACGACGAGGAACGGCCAAGAGGTGCCGACGACGGCAGACAGCGACGCCGGCTGGACCGATTCGGTGATATCGACGATGATCCGGTTCGCGGGGTGCTTGGCGAAGTACTCACCGGGAATCCCGAGCGCGTCGAGCCAGTCGCCCGTGATCACGTTGGCGATGCCGTCGATCGCGTGGCCCCAGAGGACGAAGAAGCCGACGTACGCCGTCGCGTCGGTCAGTTCGGACCAGATCGCGTCGATCCCCTTCCAGTTGAGATAGGCGAGTACGGTCGCTCCGACGACGACGATCGTCACCATCTGCGGGTAGAGTTCGACGTACTCCTTGGTCACCGAGAGGCCGAGCAGATAGACGAGCGTCAGCCCGAGAAATCCACTGCCGATGATTCCGAGCGCTCGATTACCGTCGTCGATCTGCCCACTCCGTTCGAGCCGGCGGACGCCCATCAGCGACGCGAGCGTGAGGATGAACAGCGTGAAGTAGATGATCGGGCTGACCAGCAGCGAGTTGAGGGGGTAGGGTATCGAGGGGTCGACGCCGGCCCGGACGGCGGCGTCGGTCGCGTCTTCGATGACTCGCAGCGACCCGCCAAGCAGCATGAACGGCACCAGCGGGTAGTAGAGTTCGAGCTCCGTGACGAGGTCGTAGCGCTGGAGGAACAGGTAGACGCCGACCAGCATGTACACGAGCACGACCATGTAACCGATCTCGGACGTGATCGTGTATCCCGGTTCGGCGTAGATCAGTTGTCCCGCTGCCTGAGCCTGCGAACACGCGTCCGAACTGTACAGCAGTTCGACGGTACTGCCGTCCCGGAGCGCACACCGGGCGGCCTGAGCGTCGGCCGCTACTGGCCCCCAGAAGTACTGCCAGATGAAGCGGTCCCAGACGGCCTGTGTCCAGACGAGGGCAGCGACGACGACGAGTCCAATGCTCCCCACCAGCGACGCGAGCCAGAGCGTCAGCGGATCTCGTCCGTCGAGTTCCGATTCGATTCGAGCCTCCAGTTCCATGTTTCCCCCGCCGTGAGGCGGCTGTTTTAGCGTTCCGGTCCTGTGCGTCCGCCCCGCGAAACGTCCCTCACTGATCGACGGCTCGTCGAACCACGTCGAGCACGGCCTCGTGGTCGGTGCCGTTCGACGCGACCATCCCGTCGCTGTCTGTCTCCCAGCATTCGCCGGCCACGTCGGTGACCGTGCCGCCGGCTTCCCGGACCATGTGGACGCCGGCCACGGTGTCCCACGCGTTGGCTTTCTGGGTACACGCTGCCGCGTCGAACGCGCCGTCGGCCAGCAACGACAGCGTCGCCTGGAACGACCCGAGCCGTCGCACGTCTCCGAGGTGCTCGTCGGCCGCCCGGCAGAGCGAACCGAACGCATCTGCGTCGGTCCACCGGTTGACGACAGCGACCAGGAACGCCTCGGGATCGGTCTCTTCGCTGACCTGCATCGTCTTCCCGTCTCGGGTCACGCTCTCGGGACCGGCCGCGTAGAGGTCCCCCATCGCCGGCAGGTAGTTCGCAGAACCGACGGGGTCGCCGTCGACCAGCGCCGTCACGCTGGTCGCCCAGGTCCGACTCCCGCGGACGAAGTTCGTCGTCCCGTCGATCGGGTCGACGATCCAGCCCGCCCCCGTCTCGGGGACGCTCTCGACGAGTGAGGGCTCGTTCTCGCCGCTCTCGGGGTCTGCAAGCTGCTGGCTGTCCTCCTCGCAGACGAACTGGTCGCTGGGGAACTCCTCCATGATCGTCGCGACGACCTGCTGCTGAGCGTCCCTGTCGGCCGCGGTCACCAGATCCGTCTTGTCGTCCTTGGTCTCGACCTGCAACTCGCCCCGGAACAGTTCTCGTGCGACGACGCCGCCTGCGCGTGCGGCGCGCTCGGCGATCGCTGCCCGATGATGCGCGTCTGTCATGTCGTAGGCTGAGTCGCCCTAACAAAAAGCCTCACCGCTTCCGGCTGCTGGTCCCCTGTTTACTGCTCCGGTGCTCGTTCGGCCGCTTCGAGAATGGACGCCGCGATGTCGCGGGCTTCCTCGGGGGTGTACAGCACCTGATTCCCGAGTGACTGTTCGATACGTACGTAGCCGTCGTCGGTCTCGATGGAGAAGAACGCGGTGTTCTCCAGCGGCGTCACGTCCAGGCCCGTCGGCTCGCGCTGGTCCGTTGCCATGTTACGACATACCACTCCAACAGTCTTAAATCTACGCCTCCAGCTACCTGTTGTCAACTGATCACGAAATCGTCAGAATACACTCCAGTCGGCTGGGTCCCGGTATGTACTCACCGAGAGGTTAGCCGAATCTCGCATGCGGTCTCCGAACAGTCGTTCGCTTCGCTCCCGGCTGCGCGAGCGGGTCTCGAGTCCGCCGCCGTTTAACGAGCGAGGCTACTCGGCGATCGTGTTTGAGAAGTTTGCGAGGGAAGATCACTCCGTCGTGGATCTTCCCGCACTGCTTGCGAGGGACCGCGTGGGTCCAGCAGTGCGAGGGAAGGGATTTGAACCCTTGGACCCCTACGGGAGCGGATCTTGAGTCCGCCGCCGTTTCCAGGCTTGGCTACCCTCGCAC